>ERZ824488.595-NODE-595-length-46151-cov-20.167759_pt1 | contig 46151 bp, 38 predicted proteins | sample MGYA00519936_ERZ824488 | MGnify/ENA primary metagenome ERZ824488 (study PRJEB31778, sample SAMEA3449153) | human gut metagenome | biome: human gut; feature: human-associated habitat; material: faeces | place: United Kingdom | collected 2010/2012 ... | reverse complement strand
GCCGCGAAGTTTCCATGAACATCAAGCGCCTGATGGAAATCGGCTGCTATCGCGGTCTGCGTCACCGCAAGGGTCTGCCCGTTCGCGGTCAGAACACCAAGCAGAACGCCCGTACCCGCAAGGGCCCGAAGAAGCAGGTGGCCGGCAAGAAGAAGGCGGCGAAGTAATCCCGCCTGCTGGATTGATGATTTAGGAGGAAATTCTTATGGCAAAGTCGCTGAAGAAGGTCGTTCGCAAGCGCCGCGAGAAGAAACTCGTGGAGCGCGGCGCGGCCCATATCCGCTCTTCTTTCAATAACACGATCGTGACGATCACCGACACCAACGGCAATGCGCTGTCTTGGGCATCGGCCGGCGGACTCGGCTTCCGCGGAAGCAAGAAGTCCACGCCGTTCGCCGCGCAGTCTGCCGCCGAAACCGCCGCGAAGAACGCGATGGATTACGGCCTCAAGACCGTCGAAGTGTTCGTCAAGGGCCCCGGCGCCGGCCGTGAAGCCGCGATCCGTTCGCTGCAGACCGCCGGTCTCGAAGTGACCATGATCAAGGACGTGACGCCCATCCCGCACAACGGATGCCGCCCGCCCAAGCGCAGAAGAGTGTAACAGGAGGAACAGCAAATGGCTAGATATACTGGTTCGGTTTGCCGCCTTTGCCGTCGTGAGGGCTGCAAGCTTTTCCTGAAGGGTGACCGTTGCTACGGTCCCAATTGCGCAGTCGGCAAGCGTCCGACTCCGCCCGGCGAACATGGTCAGGCCCGTCAGCGCAAGCAGAGCGAATACGGCATGCAGCTTCGCGAGAAGCAGAAGGCCAAGAGAGCGTATGGCGTTCTCGAAACCCAGTTCCACCGTTACTTTGAATCCGCTACCCGCGAAAAGGGCATCACCGGCGAGAACCTGCTGGTTCTGCTTGAGCGCCGCTTGGACAACGTGGTGTACCGTTGCGGCTTCGGCTCTTCCAGAGCGCAGGCCCGTCAGCTGGTTCGTCATGGCCACATTCGCGTAAACGGCAAAAAGGTCAACATCCCCTCCTTCCTCGTGAACGTGGGCGATGTGATCACCATCCGCGAGAAGAGCGCCGAGGCTGAGCATTTCAAGGCTCTGCGCGAAGGCTCCGGCAAGATGGTTCCGAAGTGGATCACCGTTGACAACGAGAACCTCAAGGCGACCGTTGCCGCGGCTCCCGCGAGAGACGACATCGATCTGACGATCCAGGAGAACCTGATCGTCGAGCTGTACTCCAGATAATCAAGCGTTTGAGTTTGATGGCAATCTCTGCGCGGCGGCTTAGGTGGGGTAAATGCTAAGGCGCTGTGTGCAGAGATCGAGCACCGCTAAAAGCGGTTTGAGACCGCTTTCGCGATGGAGAGGAGGATACGCCGAGTGATCGATCAGATAGAAAAACCCAAAATTGAACGTGTGGAAATCGGTGAGAGCAACCGATACGGCAAGTTCATCGTCAATCCGCTTGAGCGTGGTTTTGGCCAGACGTTGGGCAATGCGCTTCGCCGCGTGCTGCTCAATTCCCTGCCGGGCTTTGCCGTGACCAGCGTTCGCATCGAGGGCGTTCAGCATGAGTTCTCCACCATTCCCGGCGTCAAAGAGGACGTCGCCGAAATCATACTGAACCTCAAGCTTCTTTCGGCAAAGTTGTTCACCGACCAGCCCAAAATCCTCACGATCGACGCGCGCGACGCGTGCGAAGTGACGGCCGCGGACATCAAGTGTGACGACGAAGTGGAAATCGTCAATCCCGAGCTTCACATCGCCACGCTGTCCGAGGGCGCGCATCTGCAGATGCAGATCACGCTGGAGAAGGGTCGCGGCTACGTTTCCGCCGAGCGCAATAAGCAGCTCGCCGGCGAGCGCAACAAGCTTGGCGGCATGCCGATCGGCGTCATCCCGATGGATTCCATCTTCACGCCGATTCGCAAAGTGAGCTATTCGGTGGAAGATACCCGCGTCGGCCAGGTGACCGACTACGATAAACTGACCATCGAAGTTTGGACGAACGGGTCCATTCTTCCCAAGGAAGCGCTGGCTTCCGCGGCGCAGATTCTGACGAACAACATGAAGCTGTTCATCGATCTGACCGTGAACGTCGTTCGCGTGGACTATAACGAGCCCGAGAGCGACAACCGCGACAAGGTGCTGGAAATGACGATCGAAGAGCTCGATCTCTCCGTGCGCGCGTTCAACTGTCTGAAGCGCGCCGGCATCAACACCGTTGCGGAGCTTGTGCAGCGCAACCAGGAAGACATGATGAAAGTACGCAACCTCGGAAAGAAGTCGCTGGAAGAGGTGGAGCAGAAGCTCGTCGCGCTGGGTCTTTCCCTGAAAACCACCGACGAATAAGCGCCCAACCTTACGGACATAAGCAATCAAGGAGGAACCGATCATGGCCAATCGCAAGCTGGGGCGTCCGGCTGACCAGAGAAAGGCTCTGCTCCGTAACCAGGTTACCAACCTGATCTGGTACGGCAGAATCGAGACCACGCTGGATCGCGCCAAGGAAGTTAGATCCATCGCCGAGCGTCTGATCACCGTCGCTATGCGCGAATGTGATAATACCGTGGAAGTTAAGAAAACCACCAATAACGAAAAGGGACAGACTGTGGAGCTGACGGTCGTCAACGATATGCCCTCCCGTCTGGCCGCTCGCCGCAAGATCATGGCGTACCTCTATCGTATGCCGGTCATGCAGGGCAAGGACGAAGAGAAGGATGAGTATCTCGAGCGCAAGAAGAACATCAAGCACCCTGTGATCGAGAAGCTCTTCCGTGAAATCGCGCCGAAGTATAAGAAGCGCGCCGAAGAAAAGGGCCAGGGCGGCGGATATACCCGCATCGTCAAGATGGGCCCCCGTCGCGGCGACGGCGCCGAGATGGTCGTCCTCGAGCTCATCTGAGCTTAAAAACGTTCTCTAAAAAAGCATCAAAACAGACAAGCTCCGCCCAAATGGCGGAGCTTGTTCTATCTCTTAAATGTTCGTGGCGTATCCTTTCGGGAACAGCAAAGCCGACTCGTCCGAGTGGGAAGCGTCGGCTTTGCTGTTCGAGGGAGATGGATTCTTCGTCGTTCTCCATAGGAAGGACGAGCTTATGTACCAGCGGCGGCTTTGGCAGTCTCAATGTCGACTTTCGAGCGTGAGCTGCGATGGCGCTGAACGCGCGAAAAAACCTTGCCGGTGAAATCAGGCGTTTCGGCGTTCGACCGCGGCCTTGACGGCGTCGTAGATGCGGTCGGCGGCGTCGGGGTGGATGCCTTTATGCTGGTTTTGGAGCATTGCGTCGCGCAGGGCGGGATCGTGGAGGATGCGGAGGCCAGCCCGCACCTGTTCCTCGGGGGTGCGGGCGGAGAGGCTCATGCCGCGGGACTCGAAGTATTCGCGGTTGACAGTTTCGCAGCCGGGGATGGGGTCGGTATGAATCAGCGGGATACCGCTGACGGCGGCCTCGGTGGAGGTGAGTCCGCCGGGCTTGGAGAACAGCAGGTCGCAGGCGCGAAGGTACAGCGGAACCTGCTTTGTGAAGGAGAGAATCGTGAGCCGTCCGGCGGGGTCGGGAAGCTCATGCAGCGCCGCGGCGGTTCGCTCGTTGCTGCCCGCGATCACGATGATGTGCGCGGTTTCGTCCTGCGCAAGCAGGCAGCGCGTTAGCTCGATCAGCGAGCCCGCGCCCATGCTGCCGCCCATCACGAGGATACAGTTTCCTTCCGCGGGCAAAGACAGCGCTGCACGCGCTTCGGCGCGCGTCGTCGGCTGGCGATAGGCGCCGGAAACCGGAATGCCCAGCGGAAGCACCTTCCCGGCGGGCACGCCGCGCTCGACAAATTCGCCGGAAAGCGCTTCGGAGGGGACGACGTAGAAGTCGCAGTCCGTTTCCTCCCAGAAGGGAACGCAGGTGTAGTCGGTGGCAATGGCGAAGGTGACGGGCAGAGCGTCGCCCGAGCGCTTCATCCACGTCAGCGTCTCGGCCGGGTACAGGTGCGGCATGACGACGGCGTCAACCGGATGCTCGTTCAGGTAGGCGCGCAGGTATTTGGCCATCAGCTTGTTTGCCTGATACACCGGGCTGCTGTGGGAGATTTTCGAGACGGCCATGCCGATTTTGTACATGCCGCCGAACAGACGGGGCGTGAGCCGCGCCATGTCTATGTAGGTGCCCGCCACGATTTTGGAGACCTTCTCGTCGGCCAGACTCAGATAATCGGGGAAAAGCACCTCGTCGCCGTGCGCCTGAAACGTTTCAGCCATTGCGCGCCCGGCGGAATTATGGCCGCCGCCGGTGCCACAGGACAAGATCAGTATTCGCATAGAAAATCCTTTCCGAATCGACGTTCGATTCCAGATTTCTCATATGTGGATTGCCCATGTTTCTGCACATTCATTATAGGGAAAACAACCGCGTCTGTCAACGGGAAAATCCATTGACGCGTCGGCGCGGGCATGGTATAGTAGACTTGGAAGAAAAAGGCGAAGGAGGGCTTGTATGAATCATTTCTGGTCGGATCGAATTCAGAGCATTGGAACGCTGGATACCTCGCGGAAGCTGCGGTTTTCCGACCGCCTTCAAAACGCGTATACGGAGCTTTTTCGCCTTGAAGAGGGAGCTCGCATTCTGGAAATCGGCTGCGGAACCGGTGCGCTGTGCCGCGCGCTGAAGCGCTGGTATCCGTCAGCGGAGGTGGTCGGGCTGGATCGCGACGACGCGTTTATCGACTACGCGCGCGAAAGGAACACGGGTGAGACGTATCGGAAGGGCGACGCGACCGCGCTGCCGTTCGCGGACGGAAGCTTTGACGTGATGATTTCCAATACCGTCAGCGAGCATGTGGAGCCGTCCGGGTTCTTTGGCGAGCAGCGGCGCGTGCTCCGGGATGGCGGTGTGTGCCTCCTTTTGTCGGCACGGCGCGGGATTCAGCATCCGGCCGCGTGCGTGCGGGAGGAAAGCGCGTTTGAAACGGAAATCTGGGAACGCGTCGACGCGGATTTCCGCCGCGCGGCGAAGGAAAACGGCGTGGGCGCGTACGCACTGAACGAAATGGAGCTGCCCGCAACGATGGAGAAGTACGGCTTCCGCGACGTGGAGACGCACTACCTTGCGATCAACCTCACGCCGGATGATCCGTTTTACACGCCGGAGGAAGCGCGCGACATGATTAACGCGAACCGGCAGAACGATCTGGACAACATCGAGCGCATGGAAAGCGTCGCGCCCGGCGCGGTTTCAAAAGCGGACAGGGACAGGCTCGTGCGCCTTGTGAACGAACGGTACGACCGGCGGCTGGCGCTGTATGCGGCAGGGAAGAAGCAGTGGGATGTGACGCTCGGCCTTACGATGCTGCTGCGGGGCGTGAAATAAGAGAAAGGCGATTGCGGGCAGTTGCATTTTTTGTGCGCTTGTGTTATACTGTAAACGGTTAAAACTGGATATCTTAAATATTTATATAAAGGAGTCGGAATGGTATGAAGGCGATTATTAACGGCAAAATCGTGCTGCCCAGCTCCATCGTTGAGGGCATGGCGCTGGTTTACGATGAGAAGATCAAAGGCATTCGCCCGCAGGATGAAATCGGCGATTGCGAAGAAGTGATCGACGCGAAGGGGCAGTATGTCATGCCTGGTCTGGTCGATATGCACATTCACGGCTATCTGGGTGAGGACGCGTCCGACGGCAGCGCCGACGGCATCCGCAAAATGGCGGAGGGCATCGCGAAGAACGGTGTTACCAGCTGGCTGCCCACCACGATGACCGTTTCCTATGACACGCTGCGCGAGGCGTTCAAGGCGATCTCCACGGTGATGGAGGAGAGCAAGAAGGACGATTTCAACGGCGCGGAAATCATGGGCGTGAACGCCGAGGGCCCGTTCATCAACCCGGCCAAGAAGGGCGCGCAGGCGGGCGAGCACATCCGTCCCTGCGACCCGGATTTCATCAACGAATACGCCGACCTGATTCGCGTGTTCACCGTCGCGCCCGAGATGAAGGGCAATCTGGCCGCCATTCGCCGCATTCACAAGGAGCATCCGGAAATCCTCATTTCCATGGGTCACACCTCCGCGACGTATGAGCAGGCGCAGAAGGGCGTGCGCGCGGGCGTTCGCCATGTAACGCACCTGTTCAACGCCCAGACGCCGCTGATGCACCGCGACCCCGGCGTAGTCGGCTGCGCGCTGACGGAGAGCCGCCTGTCCACCGAGCTGATCGCGGACACGTTCCACGTGAACAAGGCGCTGTTCAAGCTGGTGGCGGACGTGAAGAAGGACAAGCTCGTCCTCATCACCGACTGCACCCGCGCCGGCGGCATGCCCGACGGCGAGTACACGCTGGGCGGCCAGCCGATTTTCGTGAAGGGCATCGAATGCCGTCTGGCGGACGGAACCATCGCCGGCAGCGTCCTGAAGCTGAACGAGGCCGTTCGCAACATGCACAACAACTACCGCCGCCTGCCGCTGCACAAGGCCGTGAAAATGGCTTCCCTGAACCCGGCGCGCGCCATCGGCATTGACGACCGCAAGGGCTCGCTGGAAGAGGGCAAGGACGCGGATATCTTCCTCGCGGACGAGAACATGAACGTCAGCCGCACCATTCTGCGCGGCCGCACGATCTATCAGGCGTAACAGTTCAAAGACATTGTGAAGGGGAGAGACAGCATGGAACTCAAGGTCAAAGCCGTTTACGATCCCGGATTCCTTCCCATGGTCAAGTATGTGGACGAGTACGCGAGCGACGTTCAGAAGGCGGAGCATCAGAAAATCGCCATTTCCGTCGTCCGCAATCAGGGCTATACGCACACGCTGAAGATGGACGCGTTCAAGGACGGCGTGGCCGACGAACGGAACTGCAAGGTCGTTGAGCGCATCGTCAAGACCTTCCTGTGGGTGTACGGCGGCTACAAGATCATCATTTCCGGTTCAAAGGTGATCTACGACGCAATCGCCAAGGCCTACGCCAAGGGCGGCGCGCGCGATTTTGACAACGGCTTCATGAGCGGCGTGTACGAGCGTCCGTTCGAGGTTCAGTACATCGAAAACGTGGACGACGCGCCGGAAAGCCACGAGTCCGCCAACCCCGTCGGCCGCCATCTGGACGGCTGCCGCATCGGCTTTGACGCGGGCGGCTCGGACGTAAAGGTGTCCGCCGTGATCGACGGCGAGAGCGTGTATTCCGAGGAGATCGTCTGGCATCCCAAGACGCAGACCGATCCTTCCTACCATTTCAATGGCATTCGCAATGCCATGCTGAAGGCCGCCGAGAAGATGCCCCGCGTGGACGGCATCGGCGTGTCCTCCGCCGGCGTGTACATCGACAACCGCGCCATGGTCGCTTCCCTGTTTATCAAGCTGAGCGAGGAAGACAAGATCAAGTGCCAGAACATCTATCTGGACGTGGCGAAGACGATCGGCAAGGACATTCCGATTGAGGTTGCCAACGACGGCGACGTGACCGCGCTCGCGGGCGCGATGGATCTGAACGACAACTGCGTGCTCGGCATCGCGATGGGCACCAGCGAGGCGGGCGGCTACGTAGACCAGAACGGAAACATTACTGGCTGGCTCAACGAGCTCGCGTTCGTGCCGGTGGACATGAACCCGGACGCGATGGTGGACGAGTGGTCGGGCGACGTGGGCTGCGGCGTGAAGTATTTCTCGCAGGATTCCGTGATCAAGCTCTGCCCCGCCGCCGGAATCGAGCTGGACGACAGCCTGACGCTGGCCGAAAAGCTCAAGTACGTGCAGAACCTGCACGCCGCGGGCGATCCGAGAACACCGGGCATTTATGAAACCATCGGCGTGTACTTCGGATATCAGATCGCCTATTACGCCAAGTTCTACGACATCCGTCACGTGCTCATCATGGGTCGTGTGACCAGCGGCCAGGGCGGTCAGCTGCTGCTTCAGAAGGCGCAGGAGGTGCTCAATACCGAGTATCCCGAGCTCGCGAAGAAGATTCAGCTGCACATTCCCGATGAAAACAGCCGCCGCGTCGGCCAGTCCGTGGCCGCCGCCAGCCTGCCGGTCATCAAGAAATAAAAATTTAGTTCCAAGCCGAATCCGCGGCCTCGCACCTGAACCATTCGGGCGGGGCCGCGTTGCCTTTTTTCCCTCGCAGGAATACCCAATGCCCGGCGGATTTCCGCTAAAATTCGACCAATTCGTGCGTGAAATATGAAAAAAGTTTGAAAATGACGTTCTTTTGGAATGGATTATTCCTACAGGTTCTGTATTTTGGACGTCATTTGCTATAAAATAGAAACGAACGAGAGGGGCAAGCGGATTCATGGAATACGAATGGGAGAGGAACCTGATTTCCTATGTGAGCCTCGGAAGGAATATACGCGATATTCGAAGAAAGCGCAGAATCAGGCAGAGCGAGATGGCCAGTCGGCTGGAAATTTCGCTGACGCATTACAGCAATTGTGAACGTGGAATCCGGAAAATCAGTTTGGAGATGCTGCTTCGCGTGTGCGCCGCGCTGGACGTGCCGCTGGAAATGCTTCTGACGGGTGCGGTCGACAGCGTTGCGATCAGCAGCCGCGAAAAGGAAGAGACCGCGAACGCGGAAACGGAATGGATTCGGGACATATGGCTCGCGCAGAAGGGCTGCTCCGAGAACGTGCGAAGGTGTATGAAGCTGATTTGCGAAACCCTTGCCAATGTGGATAAGAAAAATCGGTGACAGGACGGTTATTTGAGGGAAAGGTCGATATCGGTGGAAGCTCAGGATCACGAATGGTTTTTGAAGGTATACGAAGAAACGCGTTGGATGCTGGTGTGTACGGCTCGACTCTATTCGAACCTGTATCCCAGTCTTCGAAACGATTACGAGGATATCGTTCAGCAAACCTACACGATTCTCTATGACAAGCTGGAACGACTGAAGGCGCACGAAAATATCAACGGCTGGCTGATTGAAACGCTGCATTTCAACATCCTGAATTACGCGCATCGGAAGTGGCGCGAAAACGCGCACCTGGCCACGGGCGTGGAAGACCCGGAGCAGGAGATGGAAATGCTCGCGCAGCCCGGCGAGAGCGCGGAGGAACGGGTCGTGCAGGAGGAGTATGGAGAAATTCTCCATCACGAGATTGCCGCGCGAATCGGCGAGGAGAGCTATCGGCTGATGAAGGCGCATTATGCCGACGGAGTTCCGCTGATGGAGCTGGCCAACCGAAGTCATATCTCATTGGGCGCGCTTAAAATGAAGATGCACCGGTGGAAGAAAAAGTGTACGGGAATTGTTGCGTAAATTTTTGTAGAACGCGTTACTTTTTGCTGGGGATGCGACATATATAACGGGGAGGCAAGTAACGAAGGAAGAGGATTATGAATGATGACACTCAAGGAAGCTTATGCAATCTTTTTCCTTGAAACGTGTAAGCGAGCGGAGGAAATGGATATTCTGAAGGTACGCGAGGCGCTGGACGCGATCATTCCGTATGATCCGGATGCAGACCGGCGCGCACATGAACGGATTTTCCCGGGTTTGCTGAAAAACATCGCGGAAATCGAAGGTGAACGCTGCGTAGGAGTGGAATGAACTTGACGGCGGGGAAGAGAGCTTCTTCGTCGTAAACTCTGCCGAAGCCTCCTCAAATATGGCAGGCAGGGCGTCGCACAATATGCGTCGCGCCCTGTCGTTTCTTTTATATGGAACCAAATCGTGGGAGCGGTCGTCAAAATTTCGGCGCGTTCCGATGAGCGCCCGGAAAGGAAGAAGGTTTATGAGAAAATGGATTGCGACGCTTTTAATGCTGGCGCTTGTGGCCATACCCGCGTGGGCGGAGGGGGAGTCGGGTATTCTGGACATTGAAAACATTTTCCTGTATGAGACGGCCGTTGAGGGCGACCAGAATCCGGAGAAGAGCCTTGCGGCGAACGCGGCCTATCGCGCGAAGCTCGCGTCGCTTGTGGTGAAGCTGGACGATGTGTACGAGACCGAAACGCTGTCGTTCCACACGAAGCAGGCGCTGGCCGTCGACGACTTCACGGCGCTCACGTGGCAGGTGACCAACCGCACGGATAAGACGCTGTTTGTGGACGGCAGCGATTTCGACGTGGATTTTGAGGGAGTCGAGTACGACCTGTGCGGCGGGCGCAATCGGTACAAATACCTGCTCGCGCCCGGCGAAACCGTCGACGCGCGCTTTCACGGTGTGCCGTTTGGTCATTTTGAACCCGGAGAGGGAACGCTTCGGCAGAAGCTTACCGTGTACGCGCTGACGGAGGGGGGCCTTCAGAAGGCTGAAAAAGCGCGCCGGGAGGGCGGAAACGAATCGGACTTCAACCCGGAGGACGGGGACGGCGAAGTGCTTGAGAAGGTAACGTTCGCCGTACCGCTGACGATGAAGAAGGGCGAGACGCGCTCGGCGCTGAAGGACGGACAGCCGCTGGTCGTTCCGATGGACGGCTATGAGCTTCGGGTGTCGCAGGCGGAGATGTCGGAGGTCGCCATGCGGCTGAAGCTGGAACGCGTGTATCCTACAAAGGAAGCGGCGGAGGCCGACCCCGGCGTTGGGGAGAAATATTGGGATTATTCGCTGGTCGCCGTGGACGGAACCACGTGGATTCAGGCCTATTATGGCATGATTTCGGACAATGCCGAGGAAAACCCGGACGGCACGTGGTCGTGGCACTACGAGGGTCAGGTCTATTACATGTTCTCCCAGCCGGACGAGGTCTGGCTGCGCTCCCGCGATTTCACGGGGAGCGGTTATGACGACAGCACGATCGAGGACGTGAAGCTGACGTTTTCAGAGGAAAAAGCCGATTGACAAACGCGGGTTTCTGTGATAGCCTGTTTGCGGGACGCGATAAAACGCGTTCCGCAAATGGTTTACAGGGGTGAAAACAATGAACGCGCAATATGATGTGCCGATGTATCCGCAGCTTGGGCATGTGTACCCGGGCGATTATTATGAGGCGCTGCCGTTTGACGACTATATCGACCGCGCACAGCCGCTGCCGTCGGGCGAGAACGTGTTTGACATTCGGGATTTTGGAGCCGTTCCGGAGAAGGAGCGCCTGAACACCGAGGCGTTCCGCGCCGCGGCGCGGGCGTGCGAGCAGGCGGGCGGCGGAACGATTCTGGTGGCCGGCGGCTCGTACTGGATGGGTGCGGTGCATGTGCCGTCCAATACGACGCTGTTTATCGCCGCGGACTCCGAGATCGTCGCTTCGAGGAACATGGCGCATATGGGCGAAGCCGTGGATTTGGGCGGCCAGCCGGCCTACGCGTTTGTGCACATCGCGAACGCGGAAAACGTGGTGGTTACCGGCGGCGGACGCATCAGCGGAAACGGCGAGTGGTATGTGTATGAGCCGCGCGAGAAGCCGAGCCTGACGCCGTTCCCGATTACCGCGCTGCCGCGCACCGACCAGGCGGCGATTATCAACGACGTGCCGGGCACGCTGCGCTATTTCTATCGTCGAAGGATTCGTTACGCGGAGGATCACTATTACGAGGGACTTCCGCCGCTTTCGCGTCCCAATTTCATGGTGTGGGCGCGGGAAAGCCGCGGCGTGCGCTTTGAAAACATCGTTCTGCACGCGTCGATGTGCTGGACGCTGAACCTTGACCGCTGCGAGGATGTGACTGTGCGCAATCTGGTGATCGACGACAACCGCCACGTGGCCAACACGGACGGAATCGACGTGACCGGCAGCAGCCGCGTGTCGATCGAGCATTGCTTTATTTCCTGCGCGGACGACGGCATTGTGCTGAAGAATCCGCAGCACACCGGGGGCGCGATGAGCGACGTCTCCGTGAAGGACTGCACCGTGGTCACGGTGATGAGCGCGTTCAAAATCGGCACGGAAACCGGGCACGACATTGCGGACGTGCGCGTGGAAGACTGCCGCTTCTGCATGCCGGATATTTATCCGGGCTCGGTTACGGGCATCTCGCTGGAATCGTGCGACGGTACGCATCTCAGAAACGTCGTCATTCGCAATATCGAGATGGAGCGCGTGAACTGCCCGCTGTACATCTGCCTGAACATGCGCAACCGCTATCACGACCCGTATACCGACGAGCCGGGCAGAAACCGGTTCTGGGGCGGCGCGATTGAGAACATCGTCATTGAGAATGTTCGCGCCGTGAACGCCGAAACGCCGTCCATCCTGACGGGCTTCCAGACGGCGCGCATTGACGGCACGCCCGTGCGGCGCGCGGTTCGCAACGTGCATCTTCGCGACTTCCATGTGAAGTATCGCGAGAATCCCGCGTATGTGAACGTGCCGGAGGTCACGCCGGAGCACCTGTTCGGCTATCCGGAGAGCAACGCCCATGGAGACGTGGACGCGAGCGGCATCTGGGCGCGCCACATCGACGGGCTTGCGCTGGAGGAAATTGATATTACGCCGCGCGCGGCGGACAATCGAGAGATCATCCGGCTGCATGACGTGCGGTAAATAGAACACGGAACCATGGAAATGCCCGGCGGGAGAAAGCATCCTGCCGGGCGTTTTTGATTCGGAGGGCGGTTATTGCGCGGAGACGTCTGCGCACAGGCTGTGCGCGTCCTTGCCGGTGGCGCGGACGTAGGCGGCGAAGTCGTTGAAGTCCTCGCCGAAATAGCGGTTCAGAAGCGTGCGCTCGCGCATGCAATAGGTGTTCGAGTCGACGTCCGTCTGCGCTTCCGCGGCGCGGTCAATGATGGAATAGATGGCCGCGCCGTAGGGAGCATCCATGAACACGTTTTCGCGAAGGGCGAAGCGGGCGTTTTCCGTGGGGCCGTCGATGCGCCACAGGAAGATGTGGTGCCCCATCGGCTGCGGCCAGATTTCCGAGGAACGCGGCAGCTCCGTGCCGTAATGCGAGAAGCCGCGCCCCGCGTCCGCGCACACATTGCCGACGAACTGCGCGTCCAGCGGCAGCACGTCGCGCTGCTCATAGGCGGCCATGCCGCAGCGGACGAAAAGGTTGTTCCGGAACACGAGGTTCTTCGCGGGCAGGCATTTGCCGTGCTCTCCCTGATGCGTGACGCCGGAATCGAAAATGTCGTAAAATACGCAATGCTCGATGACGGCGTTTTCCGCGGAATTCCAGAATTCCACGCCGTTTCCGAAGCGGATGCGCAGCTCCTTGCTCCACACGCAGCCGCCGATGAACTCAAAGCGGCAGTTGCGCGCGATCACGTTCTTGCCGTTCGTGCCGGAAAAGCCGTGCACGCCGTTGTTCTTGAACGTGAGGTTTTCAAGCACGATGTCGTGCCCCATCACGGCCAGATTGCGGTGAACGACCAGCACGCATTCGATGTGCTGGAACGCCTTCGCCGGATTTTCCTCGCAGTACAGAAGCACGGTGTGCTCCTCCGGGCGTACCTCGTACTGACCGAAGGCGCTGTCCCACCAGTCGCCGCGCGCGGAAAGCGCTTCGCGCTCCCACTTCAGTGCGCCGCCGAAGGCGTTGTTGAACACGAAATTGCACACCTGCGTCGTCAGCGGGCCAAGGCAGCGCCACACGTTCGGGCTGCCGGGCACCGCTTCCCAGTTTTCCTCGCGGCTTACGTCCACCGATCCGCTGAACGCGGGATTTTCGCCCTCGCCATACGCGCCGTAGGTGACGGGATTTCCCTCCGTGCCCTGCACGTTTCCCAGCGCGCCGCGAATCAGGCTTCCGCGCTTGAAAAGCACCGTGTCGCCGGGCTGAATGTTCAAATCGCGGTGCGTCAGCCGCGGCTGCGCCGCGCTCGTGCCGGCGGCGTTCGCGCTTCCGCCGACCGGGTCAATATAATAGGCTGCCATGTGCGTTCACTCCCTGAATGAGATGAAGGATGAATTCGCGGCGAACGGCGCGAAATCCTGCTTTCGAGAGTGCGATTGCAATATGAATGAAAAATGCCATATTGACGGAACATATGCCGCCTGATATAATGAAAACAGATAGAAGATTACGCTTGGAGGATGGACGCATGAGAAGAATCGACAGCCACACGCATGTGGACGCGGGGCGGCCGGAGGTGCTGCTGGCGCGCGCGAGGGAACAGTTTGGCTATGAGAAGATCGGCGTGATGGGAATCCCGTGCAGCAACGGGCCTTTGAACAATCTGGAATGCCTGAGGGTGAAGGCGCTGGCGCCGGATTACGCGTATGTCTACGGAGGAATGGTGTATTCGGGTTTCTCGAAGCCGGACGCGCGCGATCACGAAAAGCAGCTGATGCTCCTGATGGACGCGGGCTTCGACGGCTGGAAGCTCCTGGAAAGCAAGCCGTCCTGTTATCGCAGGCTTCAGCTTCCGCTGGACGGCGAGGTGTATGAGCGGGCGTTCGCGCTGGCCGAGGCGGAGCAGATACCGGTCACGTGGCACGCGGGCGACCCGGCCACGTTCTGGTCGGCGGAAACCGCGCCGCGTTTCGCCGTGGAAAACGGCTGGCTGTGCGTGGGCGAGGGCTTCCCGACGCTCGCCGAAATTTACCGGCAGGTGGAAGAGGTGCTTGCGCGGCATCCGCGGCTGCGCGCGTCGCTGGCGCACCTGTATTTCACCTCCGACGATCGCCCGCACGCCGAGCGCCTGCTGGATACCTTTGAGCGTCTTTCGCTGGATCTCACGCCGGGCAACGAGATGTACGTGGACTTCATGAAGGATCCGGACGGCTGGCGCGCGTTCTTCCGCAAATATCGCGACCGTCTGGTGTTCGGCACAGACATGACGGACGAGGACGTGGACATCGTGTTCGGCGGCGCGAGCACCAGCGTCGATCTGGTGACGAACACGCTGGCGGGCAGCGAGCTGTTCCGCGTGTGGGAGATTTCCGGGCAGGGGCTGGGATTGGAAGAGGACGTTCTGCGGAAGGTATTCGCGGAAAACTTCGCCCGCATCGTGCCGCCCGCGCCGAAGCCCATCAGCAAAAGCGGCCTGAACGCCTATGCCGAGTGGATTCAGCCGCACCTGACGAAGGAGCAGCGGCGAAGCTGCGAGGACATGCTGCGGGAGATGATCGGATAGAAAATGAGCCGTATCGGAAATCTCTCCGATGCGGCTTAAGGCACCACCGCACAATTCGGCGGCGCGTCAGGCGATATCTTTTCCGCCATCTGCGGCATGCAAATTTCTCGATTTACCTCCAGTAAACCTTCGAAATTTGCATTTGCATCTGACGAAAAATCCATTCGCCGGCCGACCACCTCATTTGTGCGGCGTTGCCTTAAAACTTTTGTGGAACCGGGGATCAGCCGAGCCGATATACGGCGGTCAGCTTCTGGCGCACGGAATCCCTCAGATTGTGCGTGATGAGAATGACGCACAGCTCCGGCGCGGCGAGCAGGCGGGTTTCGATGTCCAGCGCGGTTGCTTCGTCCAGCGCGGAGGTGCCCTCGTCCAGAAGGACGTATTGCACCCTGCGAATCAGGGCGCGGGCTAAGGCAATGCGCTGGCGCTGCCCGCCGGACAGGTTCTTTCCATTTTCCAGAATCACGCTGTCCAGATCCTCCGGCAGAGAGCGCACGTACTCGTCCAGACGGCACCTGCGGAGCACCGATTTGATCTCTTCGTCCGTGTACGGTCTTCCGAGCGTGATATTGAACCGCACGGTGTCCTGAAACAGATACACCTGCTGATCGACATAGGCGATATGGTCGTACAGGCTTTCCGGACGAATTTCCTTCTGCTCCCGTGCGCCATACCATACATGCCCCGAATACCCGGGCAGCAGCCCCAGAAGGAGTTTCGCCAGCGTCGTTTTTCCGCTGCCGCTTTCGCCCATAATCGCGTACTTGCCCCCGGCGCGGAATGTATCGTTCCGGTTTTCCAGAACGGAACGTTCACCGTATTGGAAGGAAATGTCTTCCAGTCGGATTTCGGGAATATCGCCGACGTCGCCGTTTTCGTCATCGGCCGTGTTTTCCACAATTAATTTCTCCCACAGGGATTTGGAAGAGCGAACCGTCAGAAAATGCTGCACCAGATCTCCGGCGCTGCCGAAGAAGCTGCCTGCCAGATTGCCCACGGACAGCGCCGCTCCCGCGGGCGTGGTGCCTGTTATCGCGGCCAACAGTGTGACGAATAGGAGGATGATCTGCCCGACCATGCTCGCCGTGGAAATCAGGATGGAAACGGCGGCGTTTGTTTTGTTGTATCGGTAGCATGCCTGCTCGGCGGTTTCGGACGCGGCCACGATGCGCTGGCCGATTCGTTCCCGAAGGTTCGCCAGAAAAAGGACGGAAGCGCCCATGATTGCGTCCTTGTAGCGCTCCGTGCTTACCTCCATCGCGGCAGAGCGCTCGGCGTTTGCCCTCTGAAGCCGTTTGTTCGTGAGCTGGGGAAGAACGGAGATGACCGCCAGCAGAAGAACGGCGGCTACGCCGATATACGGGCTGAGCAGGCAAAGCGCGCCCAGCGAAAAAACAGCCGTGGCCAGATTCTCGATTCCGGAGAGGAGCGCGGCGAAGGACTGGCTGTAGATTTCGTTCACGTCGTTCGTCAGCCATGAAACGTAGTGGCCGCTGTCCTTCTGAGCGAAATCGGAAACGCGCATGGATTCGATTTTCCCGCCGACCATGCGGCGCAGCTCGGTTTTGAGGCGTTTTTCAAGCTTCGCTTTCGCCAAAAGGGAGACATAGTAGAGCAATATGGCGGTCAGCCAGATCGACGTGACGATCAGAAATGTGGAAATCAAAGCCCTTGTCCGGTCGCCGTCCGCTTCGCAGGCCGTAAACAGGAAGGACAGGGAATAGCCCGCGAACACCATGGCGAGCGAGGTCAGCACGCCGAGCAGCGCGACACAGGCGATGCCTGAAAGATTCCTTCGAATCATCGTCCGATACGGCTTCATATCCGCACATCCCGCTGTATTTCGTTCCACAGCGCTTCAAGCTGCGGAACGCCCTCGCTCTCCAGCTGAATTCTTCGCTCCAGACATTCCATGGCGGTCTTCCCATATTCGTCGTAGGTCGGCTGATTTTCAATTCCAAGCGTAGTAAAGAAGCGCATATCGCTTACCTCGCCCGGCGCCGCGCCGTCATAGCGAACGGCCTTCGCGTAGGCTTCCCGCAGGAAATCCCGCGCCTTGTCCAATTCCCCCATGAAGCAATGGCATTCAGCGATGGTTTCCAGAAGCACGCAGTCGTACTTGTCAAACCACGTAAGCGCATCCGGCGGCTGGATGCCCCGAAGCACGGTTCGAAGCCACAGGAAGCAGTCGACGGCCGCAGCGTAGTTTTTGCGCTGGAAAAACACGTTGGCGTAGCCGACCATGATGGAATTGATCTCATCCGCGAAGGTGGAAAACGCTCGCCCCAGATACGTTTCCGCGCCGTCCGCGTCGTGCAGGTAATCGCCCAGCACCATGCCGATCCGTGCGTTATTCACGCCGCAGGCATTGCATGCTTTCAGAATGCGCAGCGCGGCATCCGCGTTCGGCAGCAGCAGATGCGCCTTCGCGATCTGCGTTCGGATGGAAACCTCGCTGACGGTCTCGTCCTGATTCTGAGAAATCAGTTCACAGGCGTGCTCCAGCAATTCAATCGCCCGAAGAACGGCTTTCCGGCGTCTGGCGTCTTCGCCGAATTCCAGATAGAGCAGGCCGCTCTGATACACGAGGTCAAAATGGTTCGGATAGCGCTTCAGCGCCTTTTCCGCTTCCGAGATGGCTTCGGCGTAGCGCTTCTTCTTCCTGAGCGCGGCAATCCTGTCAAGGCAGGCCGTCGCGCTGCCGTTTCGCCATTCGTACCCGAGCAGCACGTCCGTCGACGTGTGAAACAGCTCCGCCAGCTCCGGAATCAGACGCAGCTCCGGCGCGGATTGTCCGGATTCCCATTTGTGCACGGCGCTGACGCTGACGCCCATCGCTTCCGCGAGCTGCTCCTGCGTCAGATTTTCTTCCCTGCGGAATCGCCGGATGTTCTCAGACAGCTTTCCCTTCATTTGCGCACCTCCCTGCTTCCGATACCTGAATTCTACAGCAAAACCGCGCTTCAGGGAAGAAACCGGCGGTAAAAATGGTTGAATTTCTTTTTTACCGCTGGTACGGGTGCTGCGCGGTCGCTTGCCAGAGGGTGGGCGTTCGTGGTATAATACTGGAAACAGACGAACGACCGGGGAGGATTTGCCCATGCCGATGGACGGCGTAACCTTTGGAATGATTGCGAAGGAACTGAACCAGCTGCTCGCGGGCGGCCGCGTGGACAAGGTCACGCAGCCGGAGCGGGACGAGGTGATTCTGCTGATTCGAAACGGCGGCGAAAACCATTCGCTGCTGTTGTCCGCCAGCCCGGCGTGCGCCCGCGCGCATCTCACGCGGGTGAAAAAAGCAAACCCATTGGAGCCGCCGAATCTGTGCATGCTTCTGCGCAAGCACCTGCTGGGCGGGCGGCTTTTGAGCGTGCGGCAGGCGGAAAGCGACCGCATTTTGGAATTCACGTTCGAGCACATCGACGAGCTTGGCGACCACGCGCGCAAGACGCTGATTGGCGAGTTCATGGGAAAACATTCGAACCTGATTTTCGTGTCGGCTGACGGGCGAATCATCGAAAGCGCGAGACGAATCACCGAGAACATTTCCAGCTTCCGTGAGGTCGTGCCCGGCGTGGACTATTGCCGTCCGCCCGCGCACGGGAAGCTTCCCTTTGACCAGCTTACGCCGGAAGCCGTCGCCTCGGCGCTTGATGGGCGCGGCGGCAGCCTTGCCAAGGCGCTGATGGGCTCGGTCAGCGGCCTTTCCACGCCGCTGGCGCGCGAGCTGGCGTATCGCCTGACGGGAGACGAGGACGCGTCGATGGACGGCCGGGAGGTTTTGCCGTTGGCGCAAAGGCTATGCGCGGAGATGGACGCAATCCTTGCGCATCCCGAACCGCGCGTGCTTCTGAATGAGAACGGCGAGACGGCAGAATTCACGGCGTTCGCCTACCGAAGCCGGGAGGGACAGCGCTATCGCGCGTATGTCACGCTGTCGGAGGCGATCGACGACTTCTATTTCAGCCGTGATCGAGAGGAGCGGATCAAGCAGAAGTCGGCGGCGATTCACCGCGTGCTGAAGAATAACATCGAGCGCGTGGAAAAGAAGCTGTTGATCAAGCAGGAAGCGCTGGCCGAGGGCGCGCGGTCGGAGGAATACCGCGTGAAGGGCGAAATGCTCACCGCGAGCCCGCATCTGGTGAAGAAGGGCATGAAGCGCGTGCTTCTTCCCAACTATTACGACGAAAACTGCGCCATGCTGGAAGTGGAGCTGGACGAAAAGCTGAACGCCGCGGCGAACGCGCAGCGCTATTTCAAGCTGTACAGAAAGGCGCAGGTGGCGCGCAAGCTGGCGGAGGAGCAGATTGGCGAAGCGACGGAGGAGCTTGCCTATCTGGAAAACCAGCTGGAAAACTTGGAGCTGTGCGAAGGCGAAGCGGAGCTTGCCGAGATTCGCGAAGAGCTGGTGCGGCTGGGCTATATTCGAAGCACCCAGAGCCGCAGGCAGATGAAGGCGCTGCCGCCGTCCACGCCGCTGCGCTTCGCCGCGCCGGACGGCACGGAGGTATTCGTGGGGCGCAACAACGTGCAGAATGAGCGGCTGACCTTTTCCGCGCAGCCGGACGAATGGTGGCTGCACGCCAAGGATATGCCCGGTTCGCACGTGATTGTGAAAAGCACGCGTCCTTCCGATGAAACGCTGCTGTTCGCGGCGCGGCTGGCCGCGAAGTATTCCAAAGGAAGCGCGTCCTCTTCCGTGCCGGTGGATTACGCGCAAAGGAGATACGTAAAAAAGCCCGGCGGCGCGAAACCGGGCTTCATGATCTACACGCATCAGAAGACGCTGCTCGTCAAGCCGCAGGAGTAGCGCATAGAAACGCCGCGGAGCGAATCACGGTTTTCTGTGTTCACTCCGCGGCATTTTTTAAGGCGTAATTCAGCGAGACGCGTTCTCCGCGCGGCGGGGCATGCGCCGAATCACGGTGTGCATATACACGATGAGCGTGAGAACTACGACGAAGGCAATCAGCGAATTGACCTGCTGGGCATACACGGGAATGCCGAACAGCCGGTTGCCCGCGCCCTGAATCGCGCCGACGATCACGCCGCCCAGCAGCGACGCGAGAAAGCCGATCACGCCGCTGATGGCGTTGCGCGCGCCCAGCGCTTCCGAAAACACGGCTTCATCCAGATAGTCGTAATTCATGTTGCAGAGGCTGGTGTTCACGCTGGCCATCGCGACGGCGTACAGCGTGTAATAGACCACGTACAGATAGCGGTGCGCGGGCGTGGTGAACGTGTTCACAAGGTATCCCGCGGCGATGATCACAAGCCCCAGCGTGAGCAGGCTGGCCCAGCCGCGACGGTCGCCGATGCGTCCGAACCAGGGCGAAAAGACCGCGCGCACGAGACTGTAGGCAATGTGCAGGATGGACACGAACGTCAGCGAAAAGCCGAGCTCGCCGATCAGGTACGTGCCATAGTAGGGCGTGGAAATATAGGAAGCAATCTTCCACAGAACGTCGATCACGAGCAGGCGGCGCACGTCAGGGCTCTTCGCGATCAGCCGGAATGCGGCGGACAGAGAAGTATCCTTCGGCGCGGACTCCGCTTCCTCGGGCGCTTCGCTGCATAGAAGGAGCGAAACAAGGTGAAGAATGGCGACGACGAACAGCGTCACGCCGCAGAGAATAAAGCCCGTGCGCTCCTGCCCGATGGCCTTGAAGTGATCGACCAGACAGCCCATGGCCAGCGAGAAGATCATGCCGCCGATCAGCGAGACGATCTCCTTGCGCGCCGTAAACCGCCCGCGCTCGCCAGGGTTCACAAAGCTGTTCAGCCACTTGTATTTCAGCGGGAAGGTCGTGTTCAGAATCAGGTATGCGCCGAGAATCAGAACGACGAACAGCCCCACCTTCACGCCCTGCGGAATGGGCAGAAACGGCGTCAGATACAGGGATGCGAACATCAGCTGATTGATCAGATCGAGAATCAGAATCATCTTGCGCATCGAGCGTCCGCGCCGTACAAGACTGGCGGAGAATAGCTGCGCCACGCACGCAAAGGAAATAAACGACGAAACGATGCCGGTCACAGCGTCGGAAACGCCCACCTGCTTCAGAATGGCAGCCAGAAAAGCGTCGATTACCAGCAAAGCAATCATGTACTCAAGAAGCGCTTCCACAATATACGCCCGACGCGTGCGCCCCGCCTTGTCCATCGTAATCACTCCTGCTGAAAAATACCTTGTCAATTATAGTACGGAATGGAGCGAAATACAAGAAAAAAATTGCGATATTGCGCGCAGAAAGCGCGCCGACGCTTCTTTCGGATATTTTCGAAGAAGCGTCGGCAATAGCGGAAACTACGGAGCCGGACGAAGCGTCAACTCGTCGCCTTTTGTGGTTTGCAGGACGATGATTTCAGAAGTGGTGATCGCCTTGCCGCCTGGCATGGTGATTTCTGTTCTGTCCTTCCATGGGTTTGCAATTCGGCATTCGCCTCCCAACGTGGATAGAATTTTGATGAACGCGGGCTTCCCGGCCTCGAATGCAGCGTCCACGCGGAAGCCGTCGCGCGCCCACAGCCGGAACTCCGCATTGGCTTCCGATGGCCACGCGGGGAATACGCGAATGACGCCTTTTGCGGCTGGAGCGCCGCCGGCGCTTTGCAGAAGTCCCGCCTGTAAACCGGCAGCCGCATTGCCAAGACGCTGGGCGCTGATGGCGTTGATGCCTTCCCGGGCGGTGAGACGGTTGCGATAGGGGGCTTTCGAGCCGTTTTCCTTGTAATAACAATGCTCGCTTGCCGCGCTGGTGCATTTCAGCTGATGATAGATGCTGCCGATCAGACGGCTGCCGTCACCCAGCGAAGCCAGTGCGCGCGGCCACCAGGACATTTCCCGTGTAAAGAATGAATCTGTGCTGTCCATGCGCTGGTTCTTGAGGGCGAAGTTCACCGTCTGCCGTCCCAGTCGGAACATCTCCGGGTTCTCGAGCTTCGTCTGCACAGTGCAGAGATCCGAGAACACGAGCGGACATTCCATTGTTTTTTCGATTACGCGGCGCAGGTTTTCGCCCTTGGCGACAATCCAGAATTCATCCTCTTCCGCTGCCAGATTGGCAGGGCAGCCTTCTGAGCGGTTTGTCGGTATGTCGGCCAACTGGTCGAGAAACGACTGCCAGACGGGTCTTCTATCTGTGTCGAGGTTCAGCAGCTCAGAAGCGCGGATGAGCGCCGGGTATAGTCCTCGAATGGCGCTGATTGTCGGATTGGAGTCCCAGCCGCCCCAGCAGACCTCGCGGTCGGTAAGGCCATACACGTGATACCGGCTGTCCTCGCCCTTGCGCGTGTTTGGGAAGGTGCGATAGAATTCGGCCACGTCCTTCATGAACGGATAGGCCTTATTACGCAGGAAGTCAACATCCTTTGTGTATTCATAGTATAGCCAGCAGTGGTAAGCGAAAAAGCCCATGCTGGAAATGAAGTGAGTTACGTTACCGTATGGGCGATCCATCCCATCCGGCCATTTGCCCAGAAAGTTCCATCTGGACTTGAGCGGATTTTTATGGGCAGCATAGTCCTGCAGCTGCGCGGAGCATTGCTGAAAGTATTCGGGGCCATTGCCAAGCATGAAGGACGCGTATTCGTCCCGTATTTCCGGCGGAAGCTCTTCGGGGCCGAATACGGATTCGGTTTCAGGCATATACAGGCCTTCGGCGTGAAAATCCTCCGCGGCGGCTTTTCGGTAACGCTCCTGATTTTTGATGTAGATCATGACGTAGGGAAGATAAAGCTCCGGGCAGCCGGTCGGAAGCGCGGCGTTATAAATCAGGTTCAGGTTGCTCCACCATTGCATGACGCCCCAGTGTTTTTGCTCTCCACGCGGACTCAGGTTCAGACCGCCGAACTTCGGCGCGAAAGTGGTGCATCTGGAAACACAGGCCATGATGTATCGATAGTAGGTGTAGTGCGTCTCGATGCATTCCGCTTCTGGGAAGCCCCACAGATGAATGTAGGATTTTTCCCAGTAGCTTTTCCACCATAGGTCGTTGCGTGACTTCAGAGCGGCATAGCCTTCAGCGGTTGCCAGCCTGCATTTGCGGGCGGCTTCCTCTGCCACGTCGATTGATGGATCGAAGGTCGACGCGGACGAGATGTAAACGAAGAATTCGCCTGCGGCCGGCGCCATGCTGTAGCGCATTTCGGTTTCCTGCTCGGAACCGAGTCCTACGTACCGCAGCGCGTTGAGTTTTCCGTCCCGAAGCAGATTGGGAAGAACGCCGTTGACGCCGCCCTCAAACCCACGCGAATCAAGCGTAACCCGGTCGCTACCGGTTTCATTATTGATGCGGATACGCCCCTCTTTTCCGATGACTTGCACGGCAACGGCGGATGCGCAGAAATAATCCTTTTCTTCAAACACCTGCCTGAGAAGCATTTGATCATCTTGAATCAAAAAGCGTGAAACGGCGATGTGCATGCCGGTTCGCACCTCCGGACTGCGCATCATTTTCAGCTTGACGTGCGTTCCTTGCGGAGAGGGGCGATTGTCCTGAATTCGAAAGCAAAATACATCCCTGTCCATGCACGAAAAACCCTGAACGTCGAGCCCGTGTGAGCGCAGGTGAGCCGTGGCGGTGTTCAGAGACAGATCCTGACGGGTGGTCTCGTCGAACACATCGTCGCCCCAGTCGGCAAAATCCAGATCGATACGACCGCAGGCATGGCCATAATCGGTATGGCGTTCGTGAAATGCTTCCGAGTCGGCTCCTACGGCCAGCACGTCGTTCCGATTGACCTGCATTTTTAGGGCGGTAGGAGACGTCCACAGCAGGGTTCCCATGTTTCCGTTTCCGATAGGCAGACCTTCCTCTGCGCGCGAGACGACGCCGTCATAATGCAGGTCGGCTCTTGCAACGATTTCCTGGACAGATGTACGCATAGAAATTCCTCCAGCTTTGAAATGATGAGATTACGAGGAGAGGAGAAAAGAAAGGGCAGATGAAACGGACTGCCTGCATCCTACCGCAGGATGAGACGAAAGTCAAATAAAACTTTGATGAAGAACGGGCAGAATGGGGCGTTTTTCCTCGGAATGTCAAAAAAATCGTCTGGATGTAAAAGAAACTCACTGGGAATTACAGACAAAACGGCAGTGAAGCAAAAAAGAACACTTGAATTGGACGGCCAATTCTCTATAATGAAAGCGAAACGGACGGAACGAGGAGGGAATTCGCGTGGTTGCCAGAACGAGGAATATTGGGCACCCGAGGAACAGGCTGACCTATCGGATTATGAAGGAAGTCAGAAATCATTATCGGTTATATCTGATGCTTGCGCTGCCGCTGGTGTATCTGATCCTTTTTTGCTATGTGCCGATGGGAAGTCTGATCATCGCTTTTGAAGATTATTCCGTCCGGCAGGGCATTTTTAAAAGCCAGTGGATTGGTCTTCTTCAATTTGATAAGATTTTCAGCACGCCCACGTTTGCACAGCTTCTTAGGAATACGCTGTCGCTGAGCGTTTACAGCTTTCTGGCGGGTTTCCCGATGCCGATCTTGCTGGCGCTGGCGCTCAATGAGTGTCCGAGTCGGCTGTTCAAGAAGACGGTTCAGTCGATTACCTATGCACCGTACTTCCTTTCGACGGTCGTGGTTGTCAGCATCTTGACGCAGTTCTTTCACACCCGAACCGGGCTTGTGAACAATGTGATTACGACGCTGGGCGGTACCGCACGCAACTTCATGGGTGAAACTCAGTCGTTCAGACATCTGTATGTATGGAGCGGTGTGTGGAAATCGGCGGGGTATTCCGCGGTTCTGTATCTTGCTTCGCTTTCAAGCGTGGATGCGTCGCTTCATGAAGCGGCCATTCTGGATGGAGCGAACAAGGTGCAGCGCGTGGTGCATGTGGATTTGCCGACGATCCTTCCGACGGTGGTCATTTCGATGATTCTGTCGCTGGGCAATCTGATGAGTCTGGGATACGAGAAGGCGTATCTGATGCAGAACGACCTGAACCTGTCGGTGTCTGAAATCCTTTCGACGTATGTGTACAAGAGAGGACTTCAGGATATTCAATATTCGTATTCCACTGCGCTGGGGCTGTTCAATTCCCTGTGCAATCTGCTGATGATCTGCCTTGCGAACTTTATCGCCCGGCGAATCGGCGAAACGAGCCTGTGGTAAGCAGGATGGATTTTTGCGGAAAGGCGGTTATACCATGACCAAGATAAAGGTTCGGAAGGGTATAAGAAGCTATCAGGGAATGTCTGATTACATCTATCTGGCATTGACGCTGTTTTTTCTGGTTGCCTGCGGGCTTGCGGTTTTCCTGCCGCTTCTGTATGTAGTAAGCGCGTCGTTCAGCTCGCCCTCGGCCATTGGAAACGGAAGGGTGTATCTGTTGCCGGTTGATCTGAGCCTTGCGGGCTACACGGCCGTTGTAACCTCGTCTCGAGTGTGGCTGGGCTTCAGAAATTCCGTGATTTACACGGTTCTCGGAACGACGCTGAACATCGCCATGACGATGTTGGCGGCGTATCCGCTGTCGCGCAAAGACCTGAAGGGGCGCGGCGTGATCATGAAGCTGTTCACGTTTACCATGCTCTTTGGCGGAGGCATGATTCCCAATTATCTCTTGATGAACAATCTGAATTTGCTGAACACGGTGTGGGTAATGATTATTCCTGGCGCGATCAGCGTCTACAACATGATTGTCGCTCGAACCTATATTGTGAACAGTATTCCAACCGAGCTATATGAGTCGGCTTCGCTGGACGGCTGCACGGACGACCGATATCTGTGGAGCATCGTTCTTCCGCTGAGCAAGCCGATTATCGCGGTACTCGTGCTGTGGTATGCGGTTGGACACTGGAATGCGTACTTCAACGCGATGATTTATCTGAAGGACAAGAGTCGTTCTCCGCTGCAGATTGTACTGCGCGAGTTTTTGATCGTCGAGGATATGAGCGAGGCCAACATTGCGGACAACATTGAGGCGTATATGGATCAGCTGTACATGAAGAACCTGTATCAGTACTCGCTGATTGTCGTCTCCGCGGTTCCTGTTATGGCGCTGTATCCCGTGATTCAGAAGTACTTTGTGAAGGGAATCATGCTGGGGTCAATTAAGGGGTGAGTTCAGAAACTGCCGCGAAAGGAGGAACGAGATTTCCGCGTGAACCCTTTGATGCTGGAAGGACAATGACAATTCGAAAGAGGAAAGGAAGGATACTATGAAACGTTTGATGGCATTGGCAATGGCGCTCTGTCTGGTGCTTTGCATGGGATGGTCTGCGGCGGCGGAGGAAGAGGAAACCGTAATCACCGCGTTCCTTGAGGTCGCGGATGCAAGCTGGGACTATTCTCAGAACTATACGCTGAATATGATCGCCGAGCGGACGGGTGTTCGCCTGGATACGACTGGTTACGTGTTTGCTTCCTCCGAAGCGCCCACACAGAAGCAGCTGATTCTTGCTTCCGGCAAATACCCGGAAATCTTCCTCATGCGGGACGCCGGTGCGTTCACTTACGCTGAAATCTATCAGTATGGCGTGAAAGACGGCTACTTCATCCCGATTCAGGATCTGATCAAGGAAAACGCGCCGAGGATTCAGGCGATCTTTGATGCGCAGCCTGAATATGTGAACATGCACACTGCGCCGGACGGCAACATGTACGCGGTTACTCGCTTCTCTGAGTGCCAGCATGCCCGCGGCTACTACAAGATGTATATCAACGCCGACTGGCTGAATAAGCTGGAGCTTGAAATGCCCACTACGCTGGCCGAGCTGAAGGACGTGCTGATTGCGTTTCGCGATCAGGATCCCAACGGTAACGGTATTGCCGATGAAATTCCGCTGACCGCGCGTGCGGATAACCTGTTCACTGGCTACTTCATGAACTCCTTCATAGCGACGGATTTCGTCAAGGGCAAGTATTCCCGCATTGAGGATGGAAAGGTGCTGTTTTCCGCGAACACGGAAGAATTCAAGGAATCGCTTACCTTCATGCATGAGCTGTATGAGGAAGGTTTGATCGATCCCAACGCCTTCACGCAGGATAAGACCCAGCTCAAGCAGGCAGTCTGCGGCGAAACGCCTCTGGTGGGCTGCTTCAGCTGCAGCGGCATCTTCAACATGGATATGAACAACGAGTACGTGTATTCCAATTACAAGATCATGATGCCCATGGAAGGCCCCGATGGCGTGCAGTTTGCCAATGCTAGCAACGTCATGGACAACAACGTGAAGGGTTACTTCCTCATTACTGATAAGTGCCATGATCCGGCAGCTGCGTGCCGATTTGTGGACGAACTCATCGATCCTGAAGTCTCGATGATTTCGGGCTACGGAGAAAGAGGCATTAGCTGGGACTATGCGGAACCCGGACAGAAGAACGTGCTTGGCGGCGAATACATCTATAAGTTCACCGGCGTGAAGACGAAGGAGAATCAGGTGATCAGCGCTGGCCCGCAGAATGGTCTGAAGGATCATCGCGCGGAGTGGTCGATTGAGGCTTCCGAGGAACGGTTCTATTCCGACCCGACGATTTATGAGGCCCGTCTGGAGTGGGAGACCAAACGACTGTCTGAGTATTTCCCGGAGACAATGCCGTCGTACTTCTTCTTTGAGGGTGCTGAGCTTGAGGAATATGAGGAGCTTTATTCCACCTTTGATTCCTATATCGACCAGAGCGTCGCGGAGTTCATTGTGGGCACCAAGAGTCTGGACAGCGACTGGGACGCCTATCTGTCTGATCTTGAAAAGTATGGCCTTGAGCGTTATATGGAGCTTCAGCAGGAAGGCTATGATCTCTACATCAGCCGCGGGAGATAATCAGCCTGCGTTTTCCGGTACCGGAGGGAAGCTGCTCTTCCTTCCGATACCGGTTCTTATGAGGATGCTTTTATTGGGAGAACGTATATGGTGCCGGATTGGATGAAGCTGCAAAAGGCGGCAGTCAGACTGACAGACGGCAGCACGGCGGATGGAACGCAATTCGAAATCTGCCGCAGCTGGCAGGGTCAGTATCTGAAAGTGGAAATTAAAAACATCAGCGCGGAAAAGCAGCAGGTTCGGGAAGTGCTGGTTGCCGGCGGCGTCTATCCGGTAGAAGAAGATTGCCGGTTTTATGCCGAGGGCTTTCAGATGCTCGCCGAGTACACGGGAACGCTGAAGGTGCCGCGCGTGATTGGCAAATATGGAAGTGACAATGAGTTTTTTAAGATCCCGGAATCGGTGTTCAGCGAAGGTTTTTATACGGTCTACAACTGCCTGTATCTGGAACCCAAACAGGGTTCGCGCATTCTTGCAGCCTTTACATCGAGCCATACCTATGCAGGGCAGTTCCGCTTTAAGGAAAACTATATTGAAGCAATCGAGGATATGGAAGATCGGTGGATTCTGCCGGGCGAAACATGGGCGCTGGACGAATTCGGGGTTTTCTGCGGAGAGGACAGAGACAGCCTGTTCGCTGCGCTTGCGGAACGGCTGAACTACAATCACCCACCGATTCGATACAAGGAGATTCCGTTCGGCTGGTGCTCGTATCACTGCATTAATGGTGTGACGGCCGATGAAATGTATGAACAGGCGGCGGCGCTGAAGGCGCGCATTCCCGAGCTTCGCAGAATCCAGATCGACGCGGGTTATCAGTCGTCCTCCGATTGGCTGATCCCCAATCCGTCGACCGGCGCGACAATGAAGGAAATGTGCGATCGCATCCGCGCATTGGGCGTGGAGCCTGCCGGATACTTATCTCCATTTATCGTGGAAGCGGATTCCGTGCTGTTCAGGGAGCATCCCGACTGGGTCGTCTGCGATGCCGATGGAAAGCCATTTAATGCCTATACGCATGTTTCGCACTGGTATGTGCTGGATGGCTCAAATCCGGCGGCAGTGGATTACATCCGCCACGTGGTGCGAGTCATGCACGACGAATGGGGACTGCGCTATTTCAAGCTGGATTTCACCAGCTACGGTGCGCTGCCGGGCGGCGTGAGACACAATGGCATGACGCGTATTCAGTCGTTTCGAAAGCTGTTCGGAGCGATTACAGAAGAGGTTGGCGGAGATAGCTACATTCTTGGCTGCAACGCGCCCTTCTGGCCGCAGCTGGGGTTGGTACACGGCAATCGCGAAACCGATGACGTGTTCCGCAAATGGGAGACGATTTCCGAAATTGCTGAGCAACAGTTCTGGCGCAACTGGCAGAATGGAACGCTGTGGATCAATGATCCGGATGGCGTCGTGCTTGAAAAGCGCGACATGAGCAGCTATCGCCGCGGCAGGTACAGGCGGCGCATCTGCGAACTGAGCGACGCGGAGTTCGAATTCCATAAGGCCTATATCATTGCCTGCGGCGGCGTGGTCACATCAGGCGATCTGCTGACGGAAATCAGCGAGCGGAACCTGGATGTTCTCAGAAAGATGATGAAGGAAGTCGGTACAGCGGCGAAGTTCGACGATACCACATTTACCATCGGTCGAATTCAGAAAGAGGATCATACGTTGATCTGCGCGTTCAACTGGACGGAGGAGCCGCGCGATCTTGTGGTTCCGCTGGATGGAATGTATCGAATCCGGACGCTGTTTACCGAAAAGGAACTGGGCGTACATGAAGGAAGCTACACGATTCAAAACGCGCTTCCGCATGAGGGCTTTGTGCTGGTGCTGACACCGTGCGAATGAGAGAAATGGAGAAAAACAAATGAATGGAAAAATCAGAGTAACTGTATGGAACGAATTCAGGGATGAGCAGCGTTGGCCGTCAATTCTGGAAATGTATCCGGGCGGCGTGCATGGAGAGATCGGCCGCATGCTGGCCGATTGCGAAGACATGGAGGTGCGGCTGGCGACCTTCTATGATGAGGAGCAGGGTTTAAGTAGAGAAATTCTCGATAATACGGACGTGCTTCTGTATTACAGCCATATGCTGCAGACGCAGGTAGAGAAGGAGCGAGTAGACGCGATTATCGAGCGCGTGCACCAGGGAATGGGACTGATTCTTTTACACTCGGCGCTGGGCTCCGATCTGTGCAAGCGCCTGCTGGGCTTTCAGTGGAAGGTGCCGTGGCGCGAAGCGGAGGAGAAGGAACGGGTATTTGTGATCGAGCCGAGTCATCCCATCTGCGATGGGCTGGGCGAGTTTTTCGAGTTTCCGGAGAGTGAGATGTACGGAGAACCGGCGCAGGTTCCGCGTCCGGATGAGACGGTCTTCCTGAGCTGGTACTCCGGCGGAAACGCGTCGCGCAGCGGCTTTACCTACAGTCGCGGCGCAGGACGAATTTTCTGCTTTACGCCGGGACATGCGTGGTACAACGTCCTGAAGCAGCCTGCCTATGCACAGGTTTTGAAAAACGCGATTCGCTGGCTTAAGCCGCCGCGCAGGCCGTATTGTCCGGTGGAGGGCAGAGTTGAGATGTTGGAGAAGATTCCACAGAAAGAACAGGAGAATGTATAATGCCGAAACGCTTTATTCAGGTTGGCACCGGCGGCTTTGGAAGATACTGGTGCAGGCGGATTATTCCGTCTATCGCGGATGTAGCCGTTCCCGTAGCGGCGGTCGACGTGAACGCGGAGGCGCTTCAGAACGCCGAGTTCGCGGGAATTCCGGAGGAATGCCGATACACCGACATTCGGGAAGCGCTCAAAAAACACAAGGCGGATTTTATCGTGCTGGTGATTCCGCCGCAGTTCAGAGAAGCTTATATTGATCTGGCCGTGGAGTATGGGCTTGACGTGATCTGCGAAAAGCCGCTGGGCGCGAGTATGGAGGCCTGCGTTCGAATCTACAACAAGATAAAAAACGCCGGGCTGAAGTTGGCTGTTACCATGAGCCATCGCTTCGAGCACGAAAAGCAGACGGTCGAACAGCTTGTGAAAAGCGGAATGTACGGCAAGCTGAATTACGTTGTCAGCCGCCTGAACATTGTGCGGGGGCTGTACGCCAATATCAATACCGTTGAACGCTACGTAACCGACTGTCTCGTTCACAACTTGGATACCATGCGCGGCATGGCGGGCGCAGATGTGAAAACCGTATACGCAGATTACTGGCCGCATACGGATAACGGGGAATACATCGGCTGGAGCGGCCTCACAATGCTCGAAATGACAAATGGCGTGCGGGCTTCGCTGGAGGAATCGTTTGCCAACGGAAGCACGCTGGACGGATGGAGCAATGAATACCTGCGCGCGGAGTGCACGGATGGAACGATCATTGCCAGCCATAAAAAGGTTACGCTGCGCAGCGACTGCGGCCTGCCCTATCCGCAGGAAGCGGAAATGCCGTTGGCCAAGGGGGATTATTGGGATCATGCCCTGATTATCCGATCGTTCATTCGCTGGCTTGACGGCGGCGATGCGCTGGTTACCTGCATCGACGATAACATGCAATGCGCGGCGCTGATGTTTGCGGCAATTGAGAGTGCGAAGACCGGGAAGAAGATCGACGTTCAGGAATATCTGCGCAAATACCTGTAATCCGCCAACACAAAGACGGAACATGGCGAAAGGCTATGCTCCGTCTTTGCGTGTATTCATAAGATGGAAAATCAGCGGAATGCGCTCGGAAGACCGTTGGTAACGCGCTTGAAGGCGTTTCGGAAGCGATACACATTGTCGAAGCCGCAGGAGCGGGCGACTTCCTCGATCGAAGCATCGGTCTTCAGAAGCTGAAGCGCGTGACGAATGCGCACCTGCTCGAGATAGGACATCACGTTTACCTGCTGATAGGCCTTGAACGAGCGGGAAAGATACGCGTCGCTGATGCAGAATACCTCGGCGAGCTTTTTAAGCGTCAGCTCGGTATCGTCGAAATGGTCGTCGATGTAGGCACGCACTTCGTTCATCAGCGCCTCGGAGCGTGACACGCAGCGCCGCTTCACAAGCGTGCAGTACTCCATGTATTTGTCCAGTACGAGTTGGAGCGAGCCGGACAGGGGGATGGACTGGATGGAGCTTGTGGAAAACACGGAAAGCACGTCAAAGAACCGGTCGAAATCCTCTCCCGTATAGCGATCGCGCAGACGGAAGAGTGAGTAAATCAGCTGGTTGATCAAGGGAATGCCATCATGCAGGCTGATGACGCGGGCGGCCTGAACCTGCTGAAGGATGCTTGCAAAGATGCTCTCGATGGACTCTGAATCGCCGTCTGCCGCGCAGGTGAGAAGCCGGTTTTCCTCCTCAAGGGTGAAATGATAGCCGATTCCGCTTTCGACGCCACCCGTGCGAATATCCTCTGCCAGCAGCAGGGTGCAGACTTCGTTTTCGGTGGGCGCGGCCTGCAGGCTGCGCATATAGGTAAAGCATCGGCCAATATCCATATATTCGCTTATGTGCGGCCCGGCGATCAGCGTAATTTGAATGAATCCGGCATCCGCGAAATGGTCGTTGAAGTAATCGCGAATCTCAGCAACAAAGGTGCGGAATTTCTCGACGTCGTTCGCTGAATCATCGATCAGCACGGCAAACGACGTCGGATCAAGGTTGATTTTCTCATACGGCTGATAAATGAAGGCTGTCAGCGACACGTCCAGCGTGTTGCGCAGCAGTCCACTGGACACCAGCAGCTGAGAGTTCGTTTCGGCCTCAAAGCGGCAGTAAAGCAGGCGAACGCCGCCGTTGAATTTGCGAATTCCGGCGCTTTCCATGGCAGCGTCGATCTTTGCGGAGCTGCGGAAGTAACCGTTCAGAAGCTCCTCGTAAAACAGTCGCTTGACAAGGAAGCTACTTTGGGTCAGACTGTCTGAAATGACCCGGTTATCAGTAATGAGACCCTTGATGACATGGTCTATCGAAGCCAGATCCGTCTGTGCGGTCATGCCCTTTGGCGGAAGCGTGTTTTCTGGGTAGAGCGGCTTCAGGCTGGTGGTAAGCTGATCGAAGGGACGGCCAAGCGTCCGGGAAATCCAGTAGGAGAGCAGCGTGCACGAGATGATCAGAAAGATGAACACGCATCCCAGCTCGATGGCGAGATACATGGTTTTGTGGGTGATGTAGTTGTTCGGCACGGAAATCGTGACCTTCAGCGGATAGACGCTGGTGGTCGTTGTAACGGAGAACATCTTCCTGTCGTCGGCCGCGGCGCTGTTTTCGGAGCGCGCGATGACGTTGCCGGAAAGGTCGCTGATGGATACGATGGCTCCGCTGTCCGGGTCAATAGCACCCATAAAGGAGTCCGTAAACGAGGCGGTTGAAAACATCACCAGAAACTGACCGAGCTCAAGGCCGTTTGAGAAAACAGGGCTGGAGTAAACGAATACATTCTGCCGGGAGCCATTGGGAGCCAGCTCTGTCGGGCCGAAGCGCACGTCCGCAGCTGAGTAAAACCCGGCGCGCTTTCGGCGGACAAGAATGTTGTAAAAGTTATTTTTCGCGTCCTCTGACTGCGCATATTCGGAGAAATAGGCGGCAGGGTCGAGGTGCAGCTGGCCGCTGGCTGTCAGGATCACATTAGGACGCTTGATATACAGAAGAATGTCCTTTGTAAGAGAAGAGGATGCGGACAGCTTTTTGATATAGCGCTGAAGCTGCATGGCGCTGATCAGCGCTTCCGAGTCGGCAGCAGGGGAGGACTTCAGGGAGAACTGTCGAAATTCTTCGCTGGTGCGGAGCGTATTCATATAGTTTTGGATATCTGTGAGGGAATGATCGACAACCAGCGCAGTCTGATCGATGATGGATTTCAAAGATTTTTCTTCGTTTTTATAGGTGATGCGCACGACAGTTGCGTAGATAAAAAAGCTCACGGAGAGAATCAACACCAGAATGCAGATGGTGTATCGAATCAGAGCGCGATGTGTGATGGAATACAGACGGCGTGATCTCTTCATGAACAAAACACACCTCGAGCACAGCATATATTTGGAAGGTCATTTCATGGGAAATGAATGTATGAACCTCAAGAATAATTATAACACGTAGCACAAATATGTCAAGAAACAATGAGTATATGGAATAAGAAGATGGGGAAAAGAGAATCCCGTGCTCCGTTTTTCTGCGGAGCACGGGGCAGAGGAGTCAGGGGCGGGCGCGGTAGCCGGTGGCGGGGTCGACGAGGCTTTGGAAGGGGGCATTGGCGGCGAGGGCGCGGATATTATGGAGCGAGATGCGGGCGAGGTTTTCGCCGACGCCGGGCAGGTGGTCGCCGCCGGCGACGTGCGGGGTGATGAGAAGGCGCGGCGCGCGCCAGAGAGGGCTGTCCGTGGGCAGGGGTTCGGTGCACAGAACGTCGAGCGCGACGCCGGCAAGACGGCCTTCGTTCAGGGTTTCGAGCAGGGCGGCTTCATCGATCAGGCTGCCGCGCCCGGCGTTGACGAGGTAGGCGTCCGGCTTCAGGAGCACAAGGCGGGCTTTATTCAGCAGGCCGCGCGTCTGGGGCGTTTCGGGCAGCGCGCAGGCGACGACGTCGGCGGAGGGGAGAAGTGCGTCCAACTGATCGAGGCCGAAAACGCGGTCGGCGGTCTCCGGGTCGGGCGCGGGCGTGCGGCGGATGCCGGTTACGGCTGCGCCGAGCGCGCGGCACATGCGCGCGAACGCGCCGCCGATGTCGCCCAGCCCGATGACCAGCACGTTCGCGCCGCGAATGGAACGCGCCGCGCCCAGATCCTTCCAGCGCGCGGTCTGCTGCTGAACGGCGTATTCGTTCAGGTGCTTCATCAGGCAGAGCAGGGATGCGAACATGTGCTCGGCCACGGTGTGGCCGTACGCGCCCGTCGCGCAGCAGATGGCCAGATGGGGATGCGTGCGGTACAGCTCGGGATAGCGGCCGGTTCCGGCGCTGTGAAGCTGCAAAAGGCGCAGGTTTGCGTTGCTCTCGAGCGCTTCCATGGGCGGATTGCCGATGACGATTTCAGCGTCGGCGGGCGTGCCGGTCAGGTCGGCGTCCGGCAGGGCGGCGAGAACGGCTTCCCGAAGGCCCTTGACGGGGATGTGCAGGCAGATTTTCATTTGCATTTCTCGTCCTTTCTTCGGTTCAGAATTCTGGCGACGGAGGGCCGCTTCACGCGCATCGCGCCCTTGGGGCAGAACTCCTGACAGCAGAAGCAGCGAATGCAGCGGGCGCGGTCGATGACGGGACGGCGGTTTCGCATCGTAATTGCCTTCGCGGGGCAGAGGTTTTTGCACTTCTCGCAGCCAACGCAGGCGCGCCGGTCGACGACGGGGCGACTGCACAGCGCGGCGGACGAGAGCTTCCCGAAAAGCGTGCCCCACAGGCCGGGCAGCTCGCGGGTGAAGGTGAGATCCTTGCGCGTGCGCACGAGGTCGTAGTCGGGCACGGCGAACGCGGAAGGGTCGCCGAACAGCTGAATTTCGTCCTCCAGACCGCGCGCGGCGGCGCGCTGAATCGTTTCCGTCTGCTCCGGGTCGAGCCCGATGATGCCGGCGCATACGCGGTCGGCGGCGTAGGGCGAGTCAGAGGCGAGCAGCGCGCCGATGGCGCGCGGACGACCCATCGTCGGGCCGTTGCCCTCCATGCCCACCACCGCGTCCACCAGACACAGGCGCGGACGGAAGCGTTCGTTCAAATCCACGAGCATGTCGGCGAAGTCGGCGTGCGCGGGAAAACGATAGTGGTATTCCGGCTTGAACGTGCCCGGAATCACGCCGAAGAGGTTCTTCACACAAGCAGACATGCCCATCATGCCGTGCGTTTTCAGCTTGCAGAAGTCGATGATCGCGTCGGCTTCGTCCAGATAGGCAGTGTAATCCAGCGATTTCAGCACGGCGCCGTCGGGGTTTTCCGCGTGCACGTGCGCGAAATTCTGGTTCAGCTGCGCGCCGGTTTCCAGCACGGCGCGCACGCCGGTGGCGGCGTAGACGGCATTCACGTAGGCGGACGTGTACAGCCCGCCGGGGCTGTCGCCCACGATGACGCGCGCGCCGCGCGCCACGAGAAGCTCGCACAGCGCCGAGAGCAGCGCCGGATGCGTCGTCGCGGCGGACTCGGGCTTCATCATGCTGACCAGGTTCGCCTTTATGACGACGGTCATGCCGGGCTGCACCCAGTCCAGCCCGCCGAGCGGACGAAGCGCGGCTTCGAGCGCCGGACGAACGGTTTCGGGCGCGTAGTCCCGGCAGGGGACGATGGAAACGACGGACATGCGGCAAACCTCCCGGTGTTTACTTGGTTTCCGTGCGCGTCTCGCGGTATGTGCCGGTTACGCAGCGGATGCTGGTCAGGTGCGTTCGGCGCAGGCCGAGCAGCGCGTCCATTTCATCGGCGGCGTTGGCATACAGTCCGCGCGTATGATGCACGAGAATGTAGTCCACCTCGCGGATGCGTCCCTTTGCGCTGCGGCAGAAGGTGCGCACGGGCGCGGCAAGCGCGAAAACCCAGATCGGCGCGCAGATGGTTACGTGCTCGTAGGAGGGAAGGTTGATGTTGGGCGTTTCAATGGGCATCTCCCAGCGATGCATGCCGTAGCGTCCGCACCACCAGAAGCCGAGCGTGCCCTCCGTGCGCTCTGTCGAGCGGATTTCGTACACGTCCGCGCCGGTGCGGTTCGCTTCTTCCAGCGCCTTTTCGCGCACGTAGCCCATGCGCGAAAAGTAGACCACCAGCCGCGTGTGGTTCGTTTCGAGGTTCGGGTACTCGTGCGCTTCGGCGGCGAACGCTTCCTGCCGCTGAAAGACCACCGCCGCCCAGCCGGTCGCGGCCTGCGCGAGACCGAAGAAGAAATAGATCGTGGACATGAAATTTGGAGGGAATATATAAAACTGGATGCAGATCCACAGCATCAGCGTTACGCCGAAAATGCCGCCCAGAACGGCGCCAGTTTTCCTGCGCGCAAACAGCAGCGCGGCGGCGGTCAGATTGGAAAGGCCGTTTACGATCAAAAGCGCGAAGCCGGAGAAGAGAAGGTCCTGAAACAGCACATCCGCGAACGGCAACACCTGAAAATAGGGCAGCATTCCATCCATGCCGACGGAGCGCCCGGAGGGATCGATGAGCATGCAGGCGGCGCCGCCAACAGCGCCCAGGCCGATGAACAGCGTCCAGAAGATCAGCAGTCGGCGGGCGACGGCAAATCGGGAGTGCATAAAGACAACGCCTCTTTTCGGAAAGTAAGAATGAGTTCAGTATAGCATTTTTCGTTTAAAAAGGAAACCGCCCTCCGAACGGAATGGCGGTTTGCGGAAAATTTATCAATCGAACGTTACCACGCGCCTGTGACGAAGCCTACGCAGGTGGCGAAGAATTCGCGCAGCAGGTAGTGGGGCAGACTGAACAGCGACGTGGCCACCGGCACGGCGTACGTCTCGCCTTTGTGCAGCGAACGCGCAATTTTCATGGCGCGAAACACGTGAAAGTTGTTGGTGACGACGCCGATGGACAGTTCGTCCGGGTTTTCGAGTTTTTCAAGCGAGAAGCGCAGGTTCTCCCGCGTGGACGTGGAGAGCGATTCCAGCAGGATGCGCTCCTCCGGAACGCCGCGCGCCACCAGCCCGCGCCGGATGCATTCCGCTTCGCTGATGCCCTCGTCCTCACCCTGCCCGCCGGAAGCAATCACGAGCGTGTCCGGGTTCGCCAGCGCGTATTCGGCGGCGACCTCAATGCGGTTGCGCAGCGCGCCGCTGGGAGAGGTTCCGTTGACCTTCGCGCCCAGCACGATGATGCAGTCCAGCCCCGCGGGCGTGGGCTCCAGCGCGCCTTTGATGATGATGCCTTCAACGGCGAACAGAATGACGAGCCCGACAGCCACCAGCACGTGTATGACGCGCAGGAACCCGCGCGGAAGGGGCGATGGCCGGCCGGTACGGATCATGCGCGCGACCAGCGCGAAGCGCACGAGCAGCGCCGTTCCGATCAGCGGCCACAGCCACAGAAGCGACTGGCCGAAGCGGATGAGGAAGCCGTTGGCAAAGTAGTAAACGAAGCACAGCACGCCTGCGATCAGGAAAAGGAAGTTTACGACCTTCGAGGGGCGGCGTTTGGCGGTTTTCTTTTTCATTCAAACCTCACTTTGCAAAATCGTCGGTCAGTGGCAGATGTTGCAAGTTCCAAAGTCGGACAGATCCTGTTTGACCGTCGCGCCCTTAAAGTACTGCCGCACCTGCGCCAGACTCTCCGCCTGCCGGAGCGGGTGCCCCTGCGGAATGTAGATGATGCCGTAGGAGCGCGTGGAGGTGCAGTTGCCGTTGGGGCGCTTGTTGGAGCGCGTGCACAGCGTCACGGTGCGGTGCATGTTGCAGTTGACCGTGGGCTGCGTGCCGTCCAGATAGTAATCGCGCGTGACGGAATAGCCGTTCGCGTCGCGGCGGCAGGAATCGGTGGGACGCATGCCGCTCACGCCGCAGGCTTCGGCGAGAACCAGTCCGTAATCGGAGGCGCTGCCGCTGATGATGGCGCGATCCTTCGTAATTCCGGCGTAGGAATGCACCTGACTCATCACCGCCGCCCACAGTGGCGCGGCGTAGGTTCCGCCGGTCGCGTTGGAAACCAGCGGCTTGTAGTTGTCGTGGCCAATCCATACCGCGCAGGAATAGTACGCGGTCATGCCGGCGAAGAATACGCCGCAGGCGTCCGAGTTGGTGCCGGTCTTTCCGGCCACGGTGAAGCCGCCGAACTTGGCGCGGGAGCCGGTTCCGCTGGAGCCGGACACGCAGTCCTTCAGCACGTCCACCAGCATGTAGGCGGTGGAGGGCTTGAACGCTTCGCGGCGAATCTGCACGTCGCGCGCCACGATGTAGGGCGTTTTGTTGTCGTCGTACAGCACCTTCGAGAAGGCGTACGACTCCTGATATTCGCCTAAATTGGCGATTGCGCCGAAGGCTGTGGCCATTTCGATGACGGAAATGCCGGAGGAGCCCAGCGCGAGACCCGAGCCGGTGGCCTGAATGCGGGACGACGAAACGCCCAGCCGCAGCAGGTAGTTGACGGAATTCGAGATGCCGACATAGGTGTACAGCGCCTGCGCCGTGGAATAGTTGTGCGATTTGTTGATGGCGTAGCGCATCGATTCGCAGCCGTTGAAGCTGCCGCCGCCGTAGTTGTTGGGATAGCCCTGCTTGCTGTCCCAGCCCTTGATGCGAATGGGCAGGTTGAGCACGGGGGAGCCCGGCGACCAGCCCATGTCAAAGGCAGGGCCGTACACGCTCAGCGGCTTGATGGACGAGCCGACGGGCATGTTCATCTGGTAGGCGCGGTTCAGCTGTTTGCGCGCCGTGGGCTCGCTTCGGCCGCCGACGATGGCGACCAGCTCGCCCGTGTGCCAGTCCACCACAGCGCAGGCGGCCTGCGGCTCCACGACGTTCACGTATTCGCCGTTCGTCAGCGATTTCTTATAGCGGTCGGACTTATAGCGCGTGTCCGGATAGCGGTTCCATTCGGAAATGACCTTCTGAACCGTGGACTGCATCTGCGGGTCGAGACTCAGATAGATGTGGTAGCCGCCGGTGCGCAGCTTGTTTTCCATGGCGGCGCGGTTGGCGGTGGTGTCTTCCTTCTGTTCCACGCGCAGCATCTTGGTCACTACGTCGTAGATGGCGTATTCAACGTAGTAGGCGTGGTCGTACATCTTTTCGGCGGATGAGCTGGTCTGAAGCACCTGAAGCGTTTCGGCCTTGGCCTGCTCGCATTCCTCAAGGGTGATGAAGCCGTAGCTATACATCTCCTCCAGAATGTAGTTCGCGCCCTTTTCGCTCTCCTCCGGGGTGTTGCGAATGTAGTAATTCGTGCGGGGATTATAGCGATAGGGATTCTTGATCAGGCGCGCGAGCATGGCGCATTCCTTCAGCGAAAGCTCGCTTAAATCCTTGCCGAAGTAATCCTGCGCGGCGGTCTTTACGCCGTACAGCGAGCCGCCCATGTAGACGACGTTCATGTATTCCACAAGGATGCGCTCCTTGGCCGAGCGCGTGTCGCCGGAAAACAGGCCCGTCAGCGTTTCTTCCAGCCGCAGCGCGAGATAGGCTTCCTGCACCTTGCGCTTGTAGGTCTGTTCGCTGGAAAGCAGCGTCTGCTTGATCAGCTGGCAGGTGATCGTGCTGCCGCCCTGGTTGTTGCCGGAGAGCAGGTTGCCCACCAGCGCGCCCAGATAGCGGTGCACGTCCACGCCGCTGTGCTCCCAGAAATGTGCGTCCTCGGCGGAAATCACGGCGTTGATCAGATTCTGCGGAAGCTCGTCATACGTGCAATACACGCGGTTTTCCGTTCCGCGGAAGGTGGTGATCAGGTTGCCGTACTTGTCGTAGATGAAGGACGTCTGCGCCTGCGAGTTGAAAAGATCCAGATCGAGGTCGGGCGACGTGTCCACCCACGCCTTCGCGATGCCCATCACAAGACCCGTGGCCGAAAAGCCGATGATCAGAATCAGAATCACCAGCATCTTCACCGTGGTCATGAACACGGACAGTATGAAATTTCCATAGCCGTTGCGCGGCACAAACAAAGGATTCTGCTTGCTCATGAAGCCCTCCGTAAAGTATATATCAAACCAAGCATAGTATAACACGAAATCCGCGCGCCGTCAAAGGCCGAATTTTCTTTCTTTGACGGCGAAAGCATGGCTTTGGTTGCGTATAGCGCGGCGATTCCGGGGGCATGAATAAATCCGGCATTCCTATTAAAAAGGAGGAAAACGAAAATGCCTACCGGAATGATTCAGTCCAAGAGCCTTTCCATTCTTCAGGATCAGCTGACGCACGAGTTCATCGCCTGCAAAAAGGCGGAGCACTACGCGCAGACCTTCCAGAACGCGGAGCTGAAAACGCTGGCCGGCGAGCTGGCCAACTGCCATAAGCAGCGCTATGACCGTCTGTTCAACTATCTGAACAGCTGGCAGTAAGAAAGGAGGCGCGCGAAATGAACGAAAACGTCATGAACGATCAGTACGGCATGGAAGACCTGCTCGAGCAGGAGAAGTATCTCATTCACAACTATGGCACCTTCATTCCCGAGGCATCCGAGATGCCGCTGCGCACCGTGCTCACCGATAACTTGAACGGCTGCGTGAAGGATCAGTATCAGGTGTTCGCGAAGATGGAGCAGATGGGCTGGTTCAAGGGTCAGGAAGCCGACGTGAACGTGCTCACCGGCGCCAAGCAGCGCTTCAGCCGCATGCAGAACGAGCTGAACTGACGTATCCTGCGGAATGCTTCGATAAAAACGGGGCATTCCGTTTTTTTTTTTTTTTTGTTTGTCATTCCTACGGGAAAAATCGAAATACCTTGCAATATTCCGGCGGTTCATGTATAATATATACGGGTAATTTTGAACACCGGATACTGGAGGTACCAATATATGGAAAAACGAAGCACAGAGCCGAAGCGCGTTCGTCCCGCCGCGCACAGCGCGGAAGCGGGCGCACGGAGACCGGCGCAGGGAGCGCGCCCGGCGGGCGCAGCTCCGCGTCGTCCCGCGAACGGACAGCGTCTCGCGCAGCGGCGGCCGGGCGCCGCGCCCAAAAGACGCGGCCGGAAAAAACGCAATGTCGCGCCGCTGATCGCGCCGGCGCTTCTGCTGGTGGCGGCGGTTGTGGTTACGATCATTCTGCTGCCCAAGAAGGGCGCGACGCCGGATCGAACGGCGGAGCCGTCTGTCACGACCGGAACGCCCGCAGCGAGCGGAGGCGATTCGTTCACCGGCGAGGCCTATGAGCAGATGCTCAAAAACAGCGAACAGACCGACGTGAATCTGGCGGACGGGAACTCCATTTCCGTTGAGGATCTGAGCATCACGCCCGGTCTCAGCGAGGACTGGCTGAACGTGCTTCTGCTGGGCGCGGACGCGCGCAACAAAAACGAAGCCGCGCGCACGGATACCATGATCATCTGCTCGATCAACAAAAAGACCGGCAACGTGAAGCTGGCCTCCATCATGCGCGATACCGCCGTGACGATGGGCAAATATAAGGACGCGCGCATCAACAGCGCGTACTTCTACGGCGGCGCGAAACTGGCGATCAAGACCGTGAACGAGTACTTCGGCATGAACATCCAGCATTATGCCTACGTCGACTTCAAGGGCTTTGCGAAGATCGCCGAGATTCTGGGCGGCATTGACGTGGACATCACGCAGAACGAGATGGACATGATCAACAAGAACGTGAAGGAGCAGTACCTGATCGAGGTTCACTACGACGGCCGCGATTATGACGAGGCCAAGGCCGAATATGAGAACACGCTCCTGACGACCTACGGCGCGAACACGCATCTGAACGGCATGCAGACGCTGGGCTACGCCCGCATCCGTAAGCTGGACAGCGACTATGCCCGTGCGGAGCGTCAGCGCCGAGTGCTCAACAAGCTGATGGAGGGCATGCGCAATGCGAACGTTTCCAAGCTGTTCACGCTGGCCACACAGTGCACGCCGTATTTCCAGACGAACCTGCAGGTGACGGAAATCATCGATCTGGCCAAGATCGTTCTCAACCGCGAGAACTTCACCAGCGCGGCGGAGTTGCGTCTGCCGGTTCCCGGTACCTATAAGGAGGGCACGGTGAAGGAGAAGTCCCTGCTGTATGACATGGACATTCAGGCCAACACCGACGAGCTGCATCGGTTTATCTATCTGAACAACTGACACCGCGCCCGGACGGGCGCATAAAAGCAGGACGACGCTGTTTCAAACGCGAAGCGGCGTCGTCCTGTTCCTTTGAATGTTTTGAAGGCTACGTATCACAGGGAGGGGAAGGTTACTCTTTTTGAGACGTTGGCCGCACGGTGCTCACGATATACGCGCCGGATAGGCGTTCATAGAACAGCGAGCGGTGCATCAGCACGCGAATGACCTCAAACAGCAGGCAGCCCATATAGCCGACGGCGAGCGCGGCGATCAGGCTGACCGTCGTGGAAGCCGAAAAGTGATTTTCGTTCCTCAGAACGCCGATCAGCCGCAGAAGCCAGTTCGGCAGATAGACCATCACCAGCGCCATGCTGCCGTAGCGGATGAGATAGCGATACCATTCCGGGCGCGAGCCATCCTTTTTCTGAAGGCGCAGTCGCGTAAGGCGGCAGCCGACGGTCTGGCCGCGCAGGAGAATGGGCCCGGCGCACTGGAGCAGCGCGACGAACCAGAAGCGGAAGCCGATGCGGAGAATCTGGCAGAGGATCATCGCCAGAATGCCGCAGATGGCCAGATCGTACGCCATGGCCAGCATGCGCCGCAGAAGCGATACGCGGCGGCCGCGTTCCAGACTGATGCTGTCCAGTCGGTCACGGCTGGGCAGCCAGCGCGTGAGCGGTCTGGCGAGCCAGAAGCCGACCATTGTGCCCAGCGTGTTGATCATCAGATCGTCCACGTCGAACAGGCGATAGCTTCCCGGGTAGATGAAATACAGCCCTGTCAGCTGCGTAAGCTCAAAAAACAGGGACAGCCCGAAGCCGGTCAGCAGCGTTTTCAGCCAGCCGCAGCGGAAGTAATAGCGCAGGTAGATGCCCAGCGGCAGCGTCATCAGCAGGTTGAACGCCGCGCCCAGAAACGCCGGGTTGTTGATCAGCGTCAGGAAGGACAGGGGATCCTTCAGAGAAACCTGCGAATGCTTGATGATGTCGGCGACGAAGTTGAAGGGTGTCAGTTGCGCCTTGTGCCCCGAAAGCGCCTTCGCCGCTTCCCTCGCGGGCAGCGGCAGGATGACCAGACAGTACACGCACAGCATGTACAGCGCAAAGGAATACACAATCAGAATGCGCAGGCTGAACACGGAGCCGTATTTGCGGTAATTGAAGGCGACGTAGGGCAGCGTGAATAAAATCGCGACCAACGGATACAGCACGGCGGCCTGTTTCAGAGCCTGCAGGTTCTGTTCCACATTTTCACTCCTTCGTATGTGAAGCCGCGCCGCCCGGGCGGGCGACGCGGGATGCATCAGATTTCAACGTCCTCCGCGCCGTTTCCGACGATCGCGGCGCTGCGGGGCGACGTGAGCACGCGGCGTGCCAGCGCGTTCACGCCCTCAAAGGTGATGCCGCGAATCTTCTCAACCACATCCTCGTCGGTCTGCGTGTCGCCGAGCAGCAGAAGACGGCGGCCGATGGCGTTCATGCGGCTGGAGGTGGATTCCTGCCCCAGTATGAAGCCGGAGAGCAGCTGTTCCTTCGCCTGCTTGAACTCCTTCTCGGTCAGCCCGCCCTCGGCCAGCTTCTTCGTTTCCTCGTTCAGCATGCGCACGACCTCGCTCGCATGCTCCGGGCTTGTGCCCGCGTACACGGCCAGCACGCCGGTACCGCTCATCGGGTTGGGGTAGGAGTAGACCGAATAGGCCATGCCGCGTTCCTCGCGAATCGACTGGAACAGGCGCGAGGACATGGCTCCGCCGTAGGCGCTGTTGAATACCGCCGTGGGATACACGTCGGCCGCGCCGATGCCGCAGGACGGGAAGCCGAGGCAGAGATGCAGCTGCTCGATGTCCTTCTTCCGGCGCATCACGCGGGGCGCGACGGCGTTGGTCTCGATGACCGGACGCTTTTCGCCCGTCGGCTGCCAGCCGCCGTACAGCGCTTCCGCCTGCTTAACGACCTCGTTCCAGTTATAGTTGCCCGCCAGCGCCAGCACGGCGCGCTCGGGGCGATACATGCGGTGCATATAGTTCGTGATGTGCTCACGCGTGAGCGCGGAAACGCTGGCCTCGGTGCCCAGGATGGGACGCGCGACCGGCTGGTCGCCGTAATGCGCCAGCATCAGCAGCTCAAACACCAGATCCTCCGGCGTATCCTCGGCCATGTTGATCTCCTCAATCACCACGCCCTTTTCGCGTTCGATGTCCGCGGGATCCAGGCGGGAGGACAGCACCAGATCGCTGATTACGTCCATCGCCAGCGGCAGGTGCTCGTCCACAACCTTGGCGTAGAAGCAGGTGCATTCCTTGCTGGTGAACGCGTTCAGCTGTCCGCCGACGGCGTCCATTTCCTCGGCAATGTCGCGCGCGGAGCGCTTTTCGGTGCCCTTGAACAGCATGTGCTCGATAAAGTGGCTGATGCCGTTTTCGCTGGGCGTTTCATACTGCGAACCGCTTTCCACCCACAGACCCACCGCCACGGAGCGGTAGCCGGGCATGTGCTCGCCGATGATGCGCAGACCGTTCGGCAGCGTCTTCAGATCAAATGCCATATTTGCCTCCAATAATAAAGACTGCCGTGCGCGGGCGTTTGCACCCGCGCGCGGCTTTCGTACGTTTCGTTCAGGAACCGGTTATCTGCGTCCACCGCGATCTCCGCCGCGGCGATTGTCCGGACGCGGGGGACGACGGACGGGCATGGCCTCGTTGTCGTACTTGATGTCGTTGCGAACCAGATTGATGCGGCCCTGCGCGTCGATCTCCGCCACGCGGCATTCGAGCGTGTCGCCGATGTTCACAACGTCCTCCACCTTTTCCACGCGCTCGTTGGCGAGCTTGGAAATGTGGATCATGCCGTCCTTGCCGGGCGCGTACTCGACGAACGCGCCGAAGGACATGATGCGGACAACCTTGCCCACAAACACGTCGCCCACCTGCAGCTCGCGCACGATGCCCTCGATGATGGACTTGGCGCGCTGCGCGGCCTGATCGTCGTTGGTGGCGATATAGACGCTGCCGTCGTCTTCGATGTCGATCTTCACGCCGGTTTCCTCGATGATCTTGTTGATCATCTTGCCGCGCGGGCCGACGACCTCGCCGATCTTCTCGGGGTTGATCTTGAACTGGATGATCTTGGGCGCGTACTTGCTCAGCTGCGGACGCGGCGCGGGCAGCACCTCGAGCATCTTACCGAGGATGTGCATGCGGCCGTCGTAGGCCTGCGCGAGCGCCTGACGCAGCTCCATTACCGGATCGACCGGGAGGAACTGGTGCGCGCGGGCCGCAGGTGGTATATCGGCATGCGGGCGATGCGCGGCGAGGCGAAGTATACCCGCCGGGAGCTGCTTTTCGGGCCGTGCCTGCTGGCTGACAGGCATCCGCGCCTGCCCGAGTACGCGGCGTTTCGCATTCGCGTGCTTGAGGACGCGCTTGCGGGCGTGCGCAAAACCGAGGGCGAGCGTGCCGAGCGCATTGAGAAGGAACTGAACGAAGAGAAAAAACTGTGGGAAGAGGTGCGCACATGAAGGTCAGGGACGCGCTGAGCATCCTGAATGGGATGTTTCCGCCCGAGCAGGCGGAGAGCTATGACAACGTAGGGCTTCTGTGCGGTCATCCGGACGCGCCGGTGACGGGAATCCTGTGCGCGCTCGACCTGGCGGGCATACCGCTTCGGCGCGAGAACCGCACGGACGACGACCCGTTCGTGATCTGCGGCGGTCCGTGCGCGTTTAACCCGGAGCCGCTGGCGCCG
>ERZ824488.590-NODE-590-length-46261-cov-7.509155_pt1 | contig 46261 bp, 42 predicted proteins | sample MGYA00519936_ERZ824488 | MGnify/ENA primary metagenome ERZ824488 (study PRJEB31778, sample SAMEA3449153) | human gut metagenome | biome: human gut; feature: human-associated habitat; material: faeces | place: United Kingdom | collected 2010/2012 ... | reverse complement strand
CAGCAGATGAAAAATCAGACAAGTCAATATGGCGGTTACTTAATATTCACTGTACTAGCGTGCCCTGGAAGGGGGAGCACGAGGGGAAAACCAGGACTGCAAGACTCCGATGGTTTCCCCCTCGTATTATCATTCCCTACGCTTTCCCAAAGCGTAAATTATTTTGTTTTAGAAATCAACTTCTGTTCCATAGAAGGTGCAAGTCAGTAATTTTTCCATATTAGCGGGATCAATCGCTCTCGGGTTAGATCCCGTGCAGGCATCTCCGACAGCCAGCTCAGCGATCTTCGCAACCTTCTCCTTGAACTCTTCTTCATTGATTCCGAACTCTTTCAGAGTCTTCGGAATATTCAGTTTTACATTGAAGGAGTCGATCTTCTCGCAGAGACTGTTGATCAGCGCCTGCTGGGAAGTTCCCTCAAGACCCATTCTGCGGGCGATCTCAGCGTAGCGGCCTGCAGCTACCGGATCTTTTGCGTTGTATTTGATTACATACGGCAGATAGATAGCGTTGGCGCAGCCGTGAGGAATATGGCCGGTGGAGAAAGCAGCTCCGGTCTTGTGAGCCATGGAATGAACAATACCCAGAAGCGCGTTGGAGAAGGACATTCCAGCCAGGCACTGTGCATAGTGCATCTGCTCTCTGGCAACCTTGTTTCCATTGTAGGAAGCCGGCAGATACTCAAGTACCATTTCGATGGCCTGCAGAGCCAGCGGATCGGTAAAGGGGCAGTTCAGGGTAGAAACATAAGCCTCGATGGCGTGGGTCAGAGCGTCCATACCGGTGTAAGCAACCTGTTTTACCGGAAGACCCATAACCAGATCCGGATCAACGATAGCTACATCCGGGGTGATGTTGAAGTCAGCCAGCGGATACTTGATACCAGTGCTGTAATCTGTGATAACGGAGAAGGCAGTTACTTCGGTAGCAGTACCGGAAGTAGAGGGGATAGCAGCGAATCTTGCTTTCTGTCTCAGCTCCGGGAAGCCGAAGGGAGTGATGAGATCCTCAAATTTGATTTCCGGATACTCATAGAAAGCCCACATAGCCTTTGCTGCATCGATGGGGGAACCGCCGCCCATTGCTACGATCCAGTCGGGCTGGAACTCCTGCATCACTTTTGCACCTCTCATGACAGTCTCAACAGAGGGATCCGGTTCTACGCCTTCGATAAGCTGCACTTCCATACCGCCCTCTTTCAGGTAGTTTACTGCGCGGTCAAGAAAGCCCTGACGCTTCATGGAGCCGCCGCCTACAACCAGAACAGCCTTTTTACCTTTCAGGTTTTTCAGCTCTTCCAGACATCCTTTTCCATGGTAAATATCTCTCGGTAATGTAAATCTTGCCATGTTTGTCATCTCCTTTTAAAAACATTTTGGTAAGCTTGAAACAATAAACTGCACAGCCGTACATTTAAAAAATATTTTTTTCGGCTGCATTTTCGAGGTTCTTACCTCTCGACGCCCCTATTATAACTCTGTTAAATAATTAACGCAAGTGTTTTTTGTCTTTTTTTTAACAAAATTTTTGAGATGAAGCTTGATCATGCGAGCACGAAGAACTTTTTCACTCTGGTATCTTGAATTGTGCAAAAAAGAAAGACGATTGTGAAGAAAATTCTCAACCATTTTAAAAAAAATATGTTAGAATAAGAGTACAGTATTTTTACAAAGGAGACTTTAAAAATGGACACTACAATTTCTATGGAGAGTCTGGAAAAGTTTGAGAAAAACTTTGATGCCAACCGCGCCAATGCCATGGCTATGAACGCAGTAGCTGCCAATGGCGTAAATGCTTCCGCGAAAAATTACGAGACCGAGAGAAAGACCACCTTTGATTTTTCCATCAGCCTGGAGCAGGGAAAAATTACCAACCAGAAAAAGAGCGGCCGCTGCTGGATGTTCGCAGCATTGAACTGCCTGCGTTTCCAGGTGATCAAGAAACTGAATCTTGAGACCTTCGAGCTTTCTCAGAACTACACACTGTTCTATGACAAGCTGGAGAAATCCAACTATTTCCTGGAGAGCATCCTGAAAACTCTGGACGAGCCGACCGACGGAAGACTCATCGCTCATCTGCTTTCCATGCCTTTAAATGACGGCGGACAGTGGGATATGCTGACTGCAATCGTAAGCAAATACGGCCTGGTTCCGAAGGGAGCAATGCCGGAGACCTTTTCCTCCTCTGCAACGGGCGAGATGGTTTCCTACATGACCGAGAAGCTCCGTGAGTATGCCTGCATCTTAAGAAAAGCACACAAAGAGGGCAAAACCGATGCCGAGCTTCGTGCTATGAAAGATGAGATGATGCAGACCGTTTACAACATGCTCTGTATTTGTCTTGGTAAACCGCCCAAGACCTTTGATTTCGAGTACCGTGATAAAGACAAGAACTTCCACCGCGATCTGAACCTGACTCCGCAGGCTTTCTATGAGAAGTACATCGGCCTGAACCTGGATGCTTACATCAGCATCATCAACGCTCCGACCGAGGATAAGCCCTACTACCGCAGCTATAGCGTAGAGTATCTGGGCAACGTTCTGGAAGGACGCCAGGTGAAATATGTAAACCTGCCGATCGAGGAGCTGAAAAAAGCAGCCATCGCTCAGATGCAGGACGGCGAGCCGGTATGGTTCGGAAGCGATGTAGGACAGCGCTCCTGCCGTGAGGGTATCATGGATCTGGATATCTACGGCGTAGACGGTCTTTTCGGAACCACCTTCGGTATGAACAAAGCTGAGAGACTGGAGTACAGCCAGAGCCTGATGACCCATGCCATGGTATTCCAAGGTGTCAACCTGGACGAGGATGGCAAGCCCAACCGCTGGAGAGTCGAGAACAGCTGGGGCGAGGACGCTGGTAAAGATGGTTACTATGTGATGTCCGACCGCTGGTTCGACGAGTACACCTACCAGATCGTAGTCAACAAAAAATATCTCCCGAAAGAGGCACTGGAGGCTTACGACAGCGAGCCGATCATGCTGAAACCCTGGGATCCGATGGGATCTCTGGCATAAGAGATATATAGTTTATTATAAAGAAGGAGCAGCTACGCCCCAAAAGGCGGAGGGGCTCCTTTTTTGCAAACAGACAGAAAGGAGATGGCAAAAGATGACACGAGAAGAAGCAAGAGAGCGGGCCAGAGAACTGGTAGCAAAAATGACCCTGGAGGAAAAATGCAGCCAGTTACGTTACGACGCGCCTGCCATCAGACACTTGGGGATTCAGGCGTACAACTGGTGGAATGAGGGACTTCATGGCGTGGCCAGAAGCGGTCAGGCGACGGTTTTTCCGCAGGCGATCGGTCTGGCAGCCAGCTTTGATACGGAGCTTCTTCATGAGGTGGCGGAGGTTATTGCCACTGAGGGAAGAGCGAAATACAATGAGAATGTGAAGCACAATGACAGGGATATTTATAAGGGACTGACCTTCTGGTCTCCGAATGTCAACATTTTCCGTGATCCCAGATGGGGCCGGGGTCATGAGACCTACGGAGAGGACCCTTACCTCACCGGAAAACTGGGAACCGCTTTTGTAAAAGGCCTCCAGGGGGACGGAGCGTATATGAAGGCCGCCGCCTGCGCGAAGCATTTTGCGGTTCACTCCGGACCGGAGGCTCTGCGCCATGAGTTTGACGCCCGGCCTACAGAAAAAGATCTTCACGAGACCTACCTTCCGGCCTTTGAGATGCTGGTGAAGGACGCAGGGGTGGAGGCCATCATGGGAGCCTACAACCGGGTGGATGGGGAGCCCAGCTGCGGCAGCGACAAGCTTCAGAGCATCCTCCGGGGCGAATGGGGCTTCCAGGGGCATTTTGTCTCCGACTGCTGGGCCATCCGCGATTTTCATACCGGCCATATGGTGACATCCACTGCTGAGCAATCTGCGGCTCTGGCGATCAATCACGGCTGTGATCTGAACTGCGGCAACACCTATCTTTATGTGCAGAAGGCCTGTGAGGACGGCCTGGTTTCCGGGGAGAAGATCACAGAAGCGGCAGTCCGTCTCTTTACCACCCGGTATCTTCTGGGGCTTTTTGACGAGACGGAGTTTGATCAGCTTTCTTATCTGGAGGTGGAGTCCAAAGAGCATCTGGCTCTGGCAGAAAAAGCGGCGGCAGAGAGCTTTGTTTTACTGAAAAACAACGGAATCCTTCCTTTGGAAAAAGAAAAGCTTCACACGATCGGCATCATCGGCCCGAATGCGGACAGCCGGAAAGCGCTGATTGGAAACTATCATGGAACCGCCTCCCGCTATGTGACGGTGCAGGAAGGTCTGCAGGATTATCTCGGAGATTCCGTGCGTGTTCTCACCTCTGTGGGCTGTGATATCTGCAAAGACCGGGTAGAAGGTCTGGCTTCTGCAGACGATCGCCTTTCTGAGGCCAGAAGTGTGGCGGAACACAGCGATGTGGTGATTCTCTGCGTCGGCCTGAATGAAGAGCTGGAAGGAGAAGAAGGCGATGCCGGAAACAGCTATGCTTCAGGAGATAAGGGGGATCTGCTCCTGCCGGAATCCCAGAGGGCACTCATGGAGGTCGTTGCAGAGTGCGGCAAGCCTGTGATCCTCTGCCTGATGGCCGGAAGCGACATCGATCTTTCCTATGCGAGAGAGCATTTCGACGCGATTCTGGTTCTCTGGTACCCCGGCGGCGAGGGCGGCCGCGCGGCAGCAAAGGTCCTCTTCGGAGAGACTGCTCCCACCGGAAAACTGCCTGTCACCTTCTATGAATCTCTGGAAGAGCTTCCGGACTTTGAGGACTACACGATGGAGGGGCGTACCTACCGTTATATGAAAGGCAAAGCCCAGTATCCTTTTGGCTATGGCCTGACCTACGGAAAACTGGAGCTTACCGCCGCCAAAATTCAGGAAAATGGAACTGGGGCGGATGTGAGCGTCACTGTTTATAATTCCGGCGACCAGGAAGTGACCGAGACGATTCAGGTCTATGTGAAGAACAGCAAATCTCCCTATGCACCCCTTCATCCGGCCCTTGCTGCCTTCAGCCGGATCACCGTTCAGCCTGGCGAGACCCTGGAGAAGACACTTACGCTGGACGAGAGCGCCTTTACTATAGTGGATGAAAAGGGACAGCGCCAGACTGCCGCCGGAACCTTTGAAGTCTACGCAGGCTTTTCCCAGCCAGATGAGCGAAGCGTGGAGCTGATGGGCTGCGCACCGGTACGGCTGGAGTTTCAGGTTTCCAGGGAGTAGATTTTCATGGCTTTTTCATTTGTTGCTTCTTTTTTTGTAAATTCACAGACATGACTTCCTGTATGTGGAAAATATGGAAGAAATGGGGAAAAGAATGTAAAAATTAGGAAAATTTGATAATTGCATAAATTTCATTCCGGGAATATAATTTTTCTGTCAACACTTCAAAACCAAAGAAAAGGAGAACAATATCAATGAAAATGCGAAATTTACTTGCAATGTCTCTTTTAACAGCAGTAGTGGCAACTGCAGCAGTTCCGGTTTTTGCTGAGGAGGAGACGGAAGCGACAGAAACTGTGGCAGAAACCGAAGAAGCTACAACGGAAGCAACAGAAGCTGTAACTGAGGAAACTACAACAGAAGCAGCAGAAGCAGAATCCGAAGAGGCTGCAACGGAGGAAGCTGCAACGGAGGAAGCTACGACAGAGGTAGCTGCAGAAGAGGCAGACGCTGCTGATCCGATCAGCATCAAAGTACTGATTCTTCCCAAATTTGAAAATGGTGAAATGACCGGTGATTTCCCGGGCGAGGCTCAGTATTATTACGATGCTTATGTAAAAGATGGTGATGAATATGATATCACCGGTGGTTTTGAAGGTAATAAATTGTATGTAAAAGATGGAGTTGCTTTATATGTTACCGGAATGGGCAAGGTTAATTCCGCAATGAGTCTCCAGGCTATTCTTTCCGACAGCCGTTTTGATTTCAGCGACGCTTATGTATTCAGCACAGGCTGCGCCGGATCTGCAATTGAATACGGCGTTATGGGTGATGTGTATGTCATCACTGCTACCGTTGACTATGATCTTGGTCATCATGCAGATCCCCGTGAACTTACCGACGAGTCTGATGCCACCTGGTATCATGATGATTCCTATGATAATGCTTCCTATAAGATTCTGAATCAGGATCTCTGCAACAAAGTATATGATCTTGTAAAAGATGTGAAAATCGAGACAACTGATAACACCAGAGCTTATATGGCAGCAGCCTTCGATAATGCAGAGTGGGCAACCAGAGATCCGGAAGTGTTAAAGGGAACAACCGTGACCGGCGACAACTACTGGAAAGGGGAGCATGGTCATGAAACTGCCCTGCTTATGACGGAGACCTACAACTGCCCGGATCCCTATGCGCTGACCGAGATGGAGGACAATGCACTGGCCGTTGTTCTGGATCGTTTTGGCATGCTTGACCGCTATATCATCATCCGTGATTCTGTAAATACCGATGTATTTATGAACGGTGCAACTCCGGAGAGCTTATGGGACCCGAACTTCGAGGACTCCCTGGATTCTGAGTCCAGCGTAGAATCCGCAGATATCTTTGCAACCGCTATGGAGAACAACTATAAAGTTGGAAGCGTTGTGGTTGATGCAATTCTGGACGGAACCTTCTAAAAAATAAAAAGATTGAAAATAGGCGCTGCCGCTGTATCTGACTTTCAACGAGCTGGATACAGCGGCAGTTCTTTTTTATTGGCTTGTTTTTTTCAATGTTTATGGTATGATTTTAGCAGAAATGTTTTTTGGAGAGACTGGAAAATCGGAGGATTTTAAGTGAAGGAATATTTTATCAGTGAGATCGACATAAAAAAATTATATCATTTGTCAGATATAACAATAAAATTAGATTCAACGAAACGCCAGCATCTTCTGCTGACAGGCAAGAATGGATCGGGAAAAACATCACTGCTGCTGGAAATAGTAAAATACTTGCAGATGGTTAATGCTGAATTAGATTTTAAAACTCTTGAAATTCATTCGGCTTACAGCGATCTTTCTATAGGATATGAAGACCTGGAGCGGGCAAAAAGGATTCAAACGTATCGGCAATGGTTTGAAGAAAGTAATGGTATCTGGGTTGTTTTAAATGATTATGATGGACTGAAAAAAGCCTGCAAGGATGGAACATTTATTATGGCATATTTCCCAGCAGAACGCAAAGCTCAGTTCCTTCAGCCGGATGGCGTGGAAAATGTGATCTTGCCAGAGGCTTACGAAATTGATCATAACGCCGGAAACATACTCCTCAAATATATGGTTCATCTGAAGACTCAGCAGGCTTATGCGCGAAATGAGGGGGCGGAAGCAGTAGCGGAGAAAATTCAGCAGTGGTTTGATCGTTTTGAATCAGCGCTGCGTATTTTGCTGGATGAGGAGTCCATTCATCTGATCTATGATTATAAGAAATATAATTTTAAAATCCAGCAGGAAGGAAGAGAATCATTTGGTTTTAATGAGCTGTCGGATGGTTATTCATCCGTGATCTATATGGTTTCCGATCTGATTCTCAGAATGGATAAGAACTGGCTGCTGGGAGAAGAAATCAGCCATTACGATTATCAGGGAATTGTGCTGATTGACGAACTGGAAACGCATCTGCATATCGAATTACAGAAAAAAATCTTCCCGTTTTTGACAGAGTTTTTCCCTGGAATCCAATTTATCGTGACGACACACTCGCCTTATATTTTAAACTCCGTTTCCAATGCGAAAGCGTATGATCTGGAAAGAAGAGTAGAAATGGATCATTTATCTGCATTTTCTTCGGATGATCTCGCAGAAGGATATTTTGAGGCAGATGCATATTCCGAGGAGTTGAAAAAGGAGCTTGAGCAATATGAGGAGCTTTGCTTTAAAAAGGAACTGACAGAAGAAGAGCATGCAAAGCGGGCGGAACTTAGAATAAAGTTTAAAAATCTGTCGGCAGAACTTTCAGGAGCAGCAAGGGAACGGTTTGAAGATATCGAGCGGAGACGGAAAGCGAATGATTAAGATTGAAAGAAAGGATACGGAGAAGACAAGGCAGGCTGTTGAAGATCTGAAAAAGGCGAAGCAGTCAGGAAGCTCTTATAATACGGAAAGCGTTAATCATGCACTGAGAGAAGTATTTCATGGGAAATGCTATATTTGTGAGAATAAAGAGGCTACCTCATGTCAGATTGAACATTTGGTTCCGCATCGTGAAAATAAAGAATTGAAATATGATTGGGAAAATCTATTCTGGGCCTGCGCACATTGTAATAATACGAAATCTGACCGGTATGAACCGATTCTGGATTGTACAAAAGAACCTGTGGAAAAAGTAATCGCTTTCCGTAAAAAAGGTTATTTTGGGGAAGATGAGAAGCTGGAATTTACAGCCCTGCAGGAAAACGAAGCTGTAAAGAATACGATTTCCTTGCTTGAAGCTGTGTACTATGGAACGACGCCCCAGAAACAGATAGAAGCGCGGATCATACGAAAAACTTTGCGAAAAGATCTCTCGCAGTTTAAAGAATATGTAAGAGAATACCAGGAAGCAGAAGATGAAGACGAAAAAGAAGATATTGGATATCTTTTAGAGAAAGAGCTGAAAGACAGCTCTGCATTCACTGCTTTCAAAAGGTGGCTGATCTGGGATAATGAAAGGTATTCAGAGTTGAAAAAATATATTCCGGAAAGCTGAAGTGATTTTTAGGGAGTCTGCAGATAGGTACTGCCTCTGTGTCTGGCTATAAGTTTTTATAGTAAGATTCAGAGGCAGTTGTTCTATTAAAAATAGTGTTCTGTTTTAATGAGGGAGAAATGATTATGAAAAAACGATGGAGAAAAATAGAATATGATTTGATTAATAAGCAGCAAGCTATAAAAGAAGCTGTTAATAACTGGAAGCTGAGTAAAAGAATGCTTTCTGTTTTGGGACTGGCTGTTACGGTGTTTTGTATTACGATGATTGCGCTTCTGGTATTTTTCAGACATCGGATGAAAGCACAGGTATTGGATTATTCGGACAATACCGTATATTTAATGTCAGTAAGTACGGATCAGTTAATGAAAAATATTGAGGAAAGTACGATTCAGATAATCTCTATGCCTGCAATTATAGAATTTTTGCAGCAGGAAGATATGGATGAAGTAACCTTGTACCATTCTAAAAAAAATCTGGAAGAAAATTATATGAATCCAATTCTGGGGGCAATGAGATTTGTTCAATCAATAGAAATTCAATCGGAAAAAAGGGGAGAAACGTATTCCTTTGGAAACAACCGCTCAGGTGACCGGGCGCTGTATAAGCAGAATTACGGAGATTCTTATAATAAAAAGCAAAAATGGTTTTGGTTTGAAGATAACTATCATAACAAGGATGAAATCTCAATCGTATATCGTAGAGATATTTATGAATTTTCTACGAAACAAAAATTGGGAACTATTTATGTTGAAGTTTCAGACAAAGATATTTCAGACAGATTATTATATGAATTTAACTATATTGAAAATTCAGAAATTCAGTTGGTGGATAATTATGGAAACGTAATAGTGGGTGATGGAAAATTTTTTGATAATGCAACAATGGCCGATGTGTATAAGAATACGATAGTCAGCGAGGAAAAAGAAAAGGCTGTTACGAGAAAGATCGGAAAGGAAAAATATATTCTTGATTATTCAAAGTTAAGTAATGATTGGATGGTTGTACATATTATTCCATGTATAGAGATTTTTTCTGCAATTGACAAAATGCTTGTGATTGTTATGGGGATCTGGGGCCTGGTAACAGCTGGCATTGTTTTTTCTACCTTTACGATTGCAAGGAGTATAACACGGCCAATCGAATTGCTGGAGAAAACTATGGAGGAAGTAAAAAGAGGAGATTTTTCAAAATCAGTTCCGGTTATTTCCGGTGGAGAAATTGGAAGACTATGTAATGGTTTTAATATCATGATTCAAAAAATTAATTCTCTTTTTCATGAATTTGAGATTAAACAGCGGGAAAAGAAAGAAGCAGAACTGCGGAGTCTTCAAAACCAGATATCACCGCATTTTCTGTATAATATTTTAAATTCTTTAGCCTGTGATGCCAGACTTAGAGGAAATGAAGATTATGCACTTATCCTGAATGATCTGATTCAGTTATTGAGAAAAAGTTTAAATTATAAGTGCGATTACATTACGGTAGAGGAAGAGATTTCTCTGCTGGAAAACTATCTCCATTTACAGCAGTTCCGGTATAGAAATAAATTTGATTATTCGGTAATGATTGATGAAGAAGCCAAAAAGTGCTGCTCTTTAAAACTGATTTTACAGCCGATTGCTGAAAATTGTATTTTGCATGGAATGGGAAAGAATTTTATGAGAATACGAGTTACAGCCGAAAAAAGAAATTCTGAAATCTGGATCAGCATTCAGGATGATGGAGAAGGAATGGAGAAGGAACGCCTTTTACAGATACAGAAGGAACTGGAAGCAGGCTTTGAAAACACAGAAAAGCATATAGGTTTAGGCAATGTCAATAAAAGAATCCGCCTGTATTTTGGAGAAGCATATGGAGTAATAGTTACCAGTGGAAATCATTTTACCAAAGTGGATGTTCACTTTCCGGCAGTATTGGAGGATCGCAAATGAAAACAGTATTATTAGTAGAGGATGATTATTCGGTTCGGGAATATTTGAAGAAAGCGATCGCCTGGAAAGAAAATGGATATTGCGTGATTGGAGAAGCTGATAATGGGGTCGAAGCTCTGGAAGTAATAAGAGAAAAGCTACCGGACATTATGATTACCGATATTCAAATGCCGCAAATGAATGGAACAGAACTTATTCACAGAATAAAAGAAGAAGGCTATGCTACAAAATCTGTAGTGTTAAGTTTTTATGATGATTTTGAATATGTACGAAATGCGATGAAGGATGGGGCAGTGGATTATATATTAAAACATCAGCTTTCAGAAAAAACGATCCTGACTGTATTAGATGGAATTGAGAAAACACAGCAAGATGAGAATATGAACAATGTCAAAAAAGAAAATTCCATAATGAAACGGCAGTTGAAAAAGAATCAGAATGCAGTTAAATGTGGGATTTTCCGCAAAATGATGGAAGGAAGAACAGAAGATTCTTTTTTAGAGCAGTTTGGCATTGTCGGGACAGATATGACATTTGCTGTAGCAGCGTTGCAGTTGAAAAACTCAGAAAATACGGTGTTTCATGAAAAAAGCAAAGAGTATGATACCGATATACTGGGTTTTTCCGTGTGTAATATCATAGAAGAAATCCTGCAGGAAAAAGGGAATGGAATTGCATGCACAGAAAACAATCAAAACTACCTGATATTTTTTTCATGTGATGGAAAAGGTCATGAAATGTTTCTGGAAAAGAAATGTTCTGAAGTTTTGTATACAGTAATGGGGAAAATAGAGGAGTATTTGAAGCTTTCATCAGCGATCGGCTTAAGTAAATCCTATTCTGCGTTAGAAAATGTAAAACAGGCTTTCTCACAAAGCGCTCAGGCCCTGGAAAGCGTTTATTATGGAGGATATGGAAAGCTTTATCTTTATTCAGATACAAACTTTTCCGAAGAACTGAATCTTATGTATGGAGAGCTGCAAAAAACTTTTACTTTGGCCAGAGAAGAAAATATGCTTAAAGAGCCATTAGAAAATTTTCTGGAATATGTGGGAAGAGAAAAACTACGGCCTGATCTGATGCGAAAGCTGGAAGATTATATTTCAACGAATTTACTTTCTTTTTTCAATCAATTAAAAACAAGTTTTGATAAAGAGATCGAGTTGCCCTACAACCTTTATGGAAATTCGCTGACTTATGAAGAATGCTGTAGAAAGTTAATCAGCTGTGCAGCGTTTATTGATGAAATGCAGAGGAAAGCGCAAGACTGTTATGAACGGCAGGAGATAAACGATGCAGTGAGATATATACGGCACAATTATAATAGAAATATTACTTTAGAAGAAATAGCTAAGTCTGTAAATTTAAGTAAAGTATATTTCAGCCAGTTGTTTAAAAATGAAACAGGAATGAATTTTACAGATTTTTTAATACAATTTCGAATTGAGGAGGCTGCAAAACTGCTTAAATCAACGGATATGAAAGTTTATGAAATTGCAGAACAGGTTGGAATTCCGGATCAACATTATTTTAATCGTTTGTTTAAAAATATCACTGGTGTGACCCCTAAAAAGTTTAGAGAGTAAAATAGTGCAATAAAATCTAAATACAGAACAATTACATATACTGAGATGCCTGCTAAAATAGTTTTACAAAACAAAAAGGAGGGTGCTTTTATGAAGAAGAAAATAGCATTACTGTTGACAGGAACTATGGTAGCAGGCTTATTTGGAGGTGTAATGAATGTAGCCGCAGATGACTCCGCAGAGAAGATCAAAATCACTTATATGGAGTGGGGCGATGAGACGCGGCTGAAAGCAGCAGAGGAAGCTTTTGAAGCACAGTATCCGAATGTGGATATTGTTATTGATAACTGTGGCGGCAATTATAATGATTATGTGAATAAGCTTAAAGTCACGATGGCGGCCAATGAAGGACCGGAAGTATTCAAACTGCAGCCAGGCGCTCTTCTTGAACAGTTCAAGGAATATGTGGAGCCATTGGATACTTATCTGGAACAGGATTATGGAGAAAACTGGAAGGATAAATTCGAAGAGGCAATTTACTATCAGATTGAAGATGAAAATATTGGATGGATGGGAGCTCCGACCTATTTGAGCCTTGCGGGAACTCTGTTTGTGAACGAGACCATTCTGGAAGAAAATGGCTTGGAAGTGCCTACTACATATGACGAACTGGTTAATTGCTGTACTGCTTTAAGAGAAAAAGGAATTTTTCCTGTTGCTATGGGAGCTAAAGACGAATGGGCAGATCAGGATTTCATTGTAACTCTGTTTAATCAGATTGCACCAGGAAAAGTGTACGAAGTAGAAAAAGGAAACGGAAAATGGACAGATCCGGAGATGGTCAAAGCCCTGGAGCAGTGGGAAAAGTATTTTACAGATGGAGTGTTTGTGGATGGAGCTCTGGGACTCAGTATTTACAACGATGCAGTTGATATGTCTCAGAATGGACAGGCAGCATTCTTATTCAATGGACACTGGTATATGGACAGTTTCTTGGATGAAGAGACCGGAACAAAGCTGGAAGACAGCTATAAATGGACAGTGATTCCGCTTCCGGCTGCAGATGACGGGGAAACAGCAGTCCAGGTGGCATTGTCGGATATGATTTGCGTGAATAATTCGATAGAAGATGAAGAAACAAAAGAGATGGCATATAAATTTGCAATGTTCTTTGCAGGCGATTATATGTCAGAGTTTTCAAAAACTACCTATATCATGCAGACAGCAATGAAGGATATTCCGCTGAATACTACTTTCCGTGGTGAAAGCGGACCGAAAATGGATGAAGAGTTAAAAGATATGGTTCAGTATGGAAAAGGCGCTCGGGAATTATCAAATGTGGAGACAAAATCTGAACTGATTATTGTATTACAGGAAATTGCGATGGGAACATTATCACCGGAGGATGGAGCAGCAAGAGTTCAGGCAGTCGCAGACGGACAGTAAAGATTGGTTTAAGCGGCATGGAAATCGAATTCGGGTTCCCATGCCGCTTTTGTATGGAGGAGCGAAATGCAGAAAAAGCAAAAAATTGGTTTTTTGTATATTTTACCGGCCTTAGTACTGTTTTTTATATTTGTTGCATATCCGATTATTTTTAATTTTTACATAGGATTTCATAAATGGTCTGGTCTTGGCGAACCAGTGTGGGTCGGGTTAAAAAATTATAAAAAGGTTTTTTCAGAGCCGGTTTTTAAAACGGTGTTGAAGAATTTTGTGATTATTACAGGCCTTTTTGTCATTCTTGATAGTGTATTTGGAATGATTATTGCAGCCTTTTTGAATCTGAAACTGAAAATGTCAAAAGCAGCAAGATTATTGATTTATCTGCCTAATATTTTATCTTCAGTTGTGATTGGTTATGCATTTCAAATGTTATTGGAAACCAATAATGGAATTGTAAATGTATGGCTTCGAAAGTTAGGTCTGCAAAATTTAGCACAGCAATGGTTGATTAATCCTAAATTGGTTATTTATGTGATTCTGGCTATTCTTTTGTGGCAGGGTGTTGGTTTTGCTATGGTTTTATACACATCCGGAATTTCCGGAATACCCCAGGAATTATATGAAGCTGCCAAAATAGATGGAGCAGGGGAAACAAAACAGTTTTTTTATATTACAGTGCCGCTTCTGCGAGGGACTACCTATACACTGGTTATATTGAATGTAATTACTTACATAAAATTATTTGATCTGGTACAGGTTTTGACAAATGGAGGTCCTGGAACGACAACCTATACCTTTACTATTTATGTATATAATAAAGCTTTTACTTTATATGATATGGGTGGGGCATCTGCAGTAGCTACAATTATGCTTGTCATTTCACTGATACTTACAGCAATACAGCTGAAAATGTATGACAAAGGCAAGGAGTAATGAATGTGAGGTGAGAAAATGAAAAAAATATCAAGTGTAAAAATAATAGGAAATCTTTTTTTGGTGTTTTGCTGTATATTGGCAGTTGGTCCGATTACGCTTGGAATTCTTCGATCTCTGTTTAAAGATTCGATGTTTACGGAATTTAATCATTTCAGCAGTTATTTAACTGTGATTACTTCAGACGTAATTCTTCCGGCATTTTTGAATACGATTTTTATTACGTTAATATCGGTACCGTTAAATATTGCGATTGTAGCGTTAGCTGCATATGGATTTTCCAAATTTCAGTTTAAAGGAAAAAATTTCTTTTATCTGCTGCTTCTTAGTGCGTTGATGTTACCTTCAGCGACAGTCATGTATCCAAGTTTTACAATTATAAGAGATTTAAAACTTTTGAATACGGTATGGGGGATTATACTTATCGAGGTGGCGTACGGAACAACATTTAATCTTCTGATGCTAAAAAACTATTTTGACGGAATTCCAAATGAATTACTGGAAGCAGCAGAAATTGACGGGGCTGGAACGCTGAGAATCCTTTGCAGCATTTTACTGCCGGTTTCAAAACCGGCAATGTTTGTAATTATTTTATGGAGTTTTCTGGGATCATGGAATGATTATTTGTGGCCGCTGCTTCTCTTTCTGGATTCCAGTAAGAAAACCGTTACTCTTCTTCCGAAATATTTTACAAATACCTATGTTCAGCAATATGATAATATTTTTGCAGCTTTATTTATTATTATGATCCCGATTGTGATTTTGTATTGCTGTCTGCAAAAATATTTTCAACAAGGGGTTATCAGTGGTGCAGTGAAAGCATAAATGAGAAAATCGGGAGACGATGTATGGATTACTATTTGGAAGAATGTTTAAGCAATCAGGTGCCTGGAAAGTATCTGTTCCCCTTTTTGTGGATGCATGGAGAGGAACAGTCCGTTTTAAGAGAAGAGATAGAAGCAATTTATCATTGTGGCATAAGAGAATTTTGCGTAGAAAGTCGTCCATATGAGCAATTCGAAGAAGAACCGTGGTGGACGGATATGGAATATGTTTTACAGGAAGCGCAAAAGAGAGGGATGCGTGTTTGGATTTTAGATGACAAACATTTTCCAACAGGTTACGCAAATAGATGGATTGAAAAGCATCCGGAATTAAAAAAAGTATCCTTAAGATTAGAGTATATGGATGTAGCTGGACCTGAAAAAGAGTGCGCGCTTCTGGCAAACAGATTAGATGCAGAAGAAAGTTATGTAAGCATTGTGGCATGGAAAAGAAATGTGAATGGTGAGTTTGGAAAGGAATCTGTAAATCTGACAGCCCACTGCCAGGATGGCCTTGTTTATTGGGATATCCCGGAAGGAATTTGGAGAGTCTTCTTTGTGATTCGGACGTATCATTCCATTTCAAGCAAAAAGAATTATATTGATCTTCTTTCCAGAGAATCTTGTATGGCAATGATTCACGGAGTATATGAACCGCATTATGCACATTTGAAAAAATATTTTGGAAATGTTCTTGCAGGTTTCTTTTTTGATGAACCCGGATTTCATAATGATGAGTTAACGTATTGTTCAAAACTGGGAAAATCAGGCATGCTAATCCCCTGGAATGATGTATTGCCAAAGGTGTTGGCAGGAAAAATGAAAGTGGATGAAAACAGAATCTATTGTTGTTTGCCAATGCTCTGGCAGGATATCGGTGAAATAACGCCCCGGTTCCGGATGGCATACATGGATTCAGTTTCCTTGAAAGTAAAAGAAAATTTTTCAGAAATGATAGGAAACTGGTGCAGAATGCATGGGATACTGTCGGTGGGACATCTGATAGAAGATATGAATGCACATATGCGCTTGGGATATGGAGCGGGGCATTATTTTCGCGCTTTGGAAGGTCAGGATATGGCGGGAATGGATATTGTTCTTGGACAAGTAAATCCTGAGATCCGAAGTGTAAGATGTGCAGCGCCGGTTATTGAAGATTGCGTAGATCCAGCCTTCTTTTTGTATACACTTCCGAAAATGGCAGCGTCACATTCTCATTTTTGCCAAAGAAAAAAAGGAAGAGCAATGTGCGAAATATTTGGTGCCTATGGCTGGGTAGAAGGTCTTCCAATGATGAAAGCGATTTTGGATGAAATGTTAGTAAGCGGGATTAATTATTTTGTGCCGCATGCATTTTCGCCGAAATACCCGGATCAGGACTGTCCGCCGCATTTCTGGGCAAGAGGAAATAATAAGCAATATCTTTTATTCGAAAAGCTGGTTTCCTACATGAAGAGATGCTGTCATCTTCTTTCAGATGGGATTCATAAAGCACCTGTGGCTCTTTTGTACAATGCAGAAGCAGATTGGTCAGGTGGAAGTTATATGCCAATGGAGAAACTGACAGAGAAGCTGACGCATAACCAGATTGATTTTGATATCATTCCAGAAGATGAAATTTACCGTGCGGTATGCCGGGAAGAGAAAATTACAATATATAAAGAAACATATCAGGTTCTTTTGGTTCCATATACGGAGTTCATGCCGGAAAGGCTATTCGGATGGCTGATGGAATTAAGGAAAGAAGGAGCGAAAGTTTATTTTGTGGATGGAAGCCCTTCTTTCTGCCTGAAAGAAAATGAAGGTTATATCATAAAATATGAGGAACTGATCTCAAAGTTGTATTCTCTGGGGATAGAAAAAATAGTTATTCAGGAGACTTCAGATATAGAATTGAGAGTTTATCAGTATATCCGTAAAAAAACAGAATTATATGTTTTTTTGAATGAAGACAAAAAGAAAGAGTGGTCTGGTAAAATACGGGTTTCCGGTAAACAGGGAGTTTTCTATTATCCATGGGAAAATAAGATAAAGAAAGCAATAGTAAATGAGGGTAGCCTTGATTTACATCTGTTTCCGGGAGAGCTAAAATTATTTATCTCCGATGATCGAGATTTGAACATGTTGAAAGATACGGAGTCTTGTTTTAAAAGGAAGAATAGAAAGTTGCTGGATCTTAGGTTTGATATCAGTATATGGAAAAAGGACCAGTTTGAACTGTATTGCCAGAACAGTAAGCTGATCAATCTCGCCAAAACAGACTTCTTACCAAGGTATAGTGGGAAAATCCTGTACGAAACTACTTTTCAATTATCTGGTAGTGAGCGTTATTCCTGGATGGATCTCGGAATTGTAGGAGAGACTGCAGAATTATGGGTAAATGATATTTATTGTGGAGCATGTATTTCTAAGCCATATTTGTTTGATGTAAAATTTGTATTGAAGGAAGGAGAAAACAGAATTCGGGTTGAAGTTATAGCTAATATGGCGTATAAAGAAAGAGATGAGTTTTCAAAATATTTTCCGCTCCCGCCATCAGGAATCCTTGGTCCGGTGGAATTATGGGAGATAACCAATAGTTAAAGTGAAAGGAAGGAGGAAACAACATGAACGACAAAAATATCTGTACTTTTCCGGGAAGGTACGAAGAGCTTGTAAGCTTTATCGAAGAATTTCAGCTGCTGCGCTCGGGTTTATGGAAACGGTTTGTTCAGCAGTTTAAAGAAGATTCCGATTATGACGCTGGTTGGAGATGTGAATACTGGGGGAAAATGATGAGGGGAGCCTGCTTTGTGTACTCTTATTCCCACAACCCGAAGCTTTACGAAGTGCTGACCGCTACGGTGAAGGATCTTTTGAGCGCGCAGGATGAGCTGGGAAGAATCAGCAGCTATGCAGTCAGTCATGAGTTTGACGGCTGGGATCTCTGGGGAAGAAAGTATGTGCTTCTTGGCATGCAGTATTATCTCGAAATCTGTCAGGATGAAGAGTTTAAAGAGACGATTGTCAAGAGCATGTGCCGCCAGGTGGATTATCTCATTTCCAAGATCGGTGATCCGGAGGATGGCAAAATCCTGATAACCAAAGCGACCCGGCACTGGCGGGGCTTAAATTCCGCATCAATTCTGGAGCCGATTGTACGATTGTACAGGCTTACAAAGGAGAAAAAATACTTTGATTTTGCTTCCTATATTGTAGCGTGCGGTGGAACGGATGTGGCGAACATTTTTGAGCTGGCCTATCAGAAGCAGCTTTATCCCTATCAGTATCCGGTCACGAAGGCCTATGAGATGATGTCGTGCTTTGAAGGATTACTGGAGTATTACCGGGAGACAGGAATTGAAAAATATAAGCAGGCCGTCATCAATTTTGCAGATATGGTCCTGGAAAGTGATTTTACGATTATAGGAAGCTGCGGATGCACCCATGAACTCTTTGACCATTCAACCGTCAGACAGGCAAATACGACGAATGGTGTCATTATGCAGGAGACCTGCGTGACAGTTACTCTGATGAAATTCCTTTATCAGCTTACGCGGCTGACAGGAAACAGCAGATATGTGGATGCTTTTGAAATCTCCATGTACAATGCATATCTGGGTTCCATCAACACAGAAAAGGTTGTGGAGCCCTCTCTTCTGAGAGAGCATCCCGACTGGAGCATCGAACCGCTTCCCTTTGACAGCTACAGTCCGCTGACGGCAGGAACCAGAGGAAATGGAATCGGCGGCTTAAAACGTATGAGTGATAATCATTATTATGGCTGCTGTGCCTGTATTGGAGCGGCCGGTCTTGGCCTGATTCCTAAGATGGCATTGCTGCAGGTTCCCGACGGAGTGATGCTGAACCTGTTTCTTCCGGGAAGCATAACAACGCTTACGCCCAAAGGACAGGAGCTGACGATACATATGGAAACCTCCTATCCGGCAGACGGGAAAATCAGAATCACATTCAGTCTGAAGGAGCCGGAAGTTTTTGAACTGATGCTTCGGATACCGGAATGGTCAGGAAAAACAAAGCTGGTTTTAAATGGAGAGGAAACAACCGCCGGGAGCGGCTACGCAAAACTTACCAGAAAATGGGCCGACAAAGACTGCATCGAATTAGAGCTGGATATGACCACGAAAGTCATAAGACCTGTACCGTATGGCCATCAGGTTCTGATGAACCGGGTGGTATGGGGCAGCAATTATATGATTCCTGTGTACGACGAGGAAGATCCGCTGGCAAAATATCATCTGGCGCTTCGAAGAGGCCCCCTTGTACTGGCGCAGGAAAACAGACTGGGGTATTCTGTGGATAAACCGGTATCCATTTCTGTCAATGAGGATGATTCTGTGGATGCGAAATTCCCTGAGCAGGAGCTTGCCCCCTACCGGCACATCTTGGAATTGGAAATTCCGCTGACAAATGGAGAAACGATGCATGTGACGGATTACGCCTCCGCCGGAAAGCTCTGGACAGAAGAAGGCAAGATGGCGGCCTGGATACTGGTACGGTGAGAATTAAGTAACTTGATTTTCGCCGTATGAATCGAAAAAATATCGCAAAACGATAAAAATAGATTGCAATACGAAAAGAAATATGATAAGATCCTCCTTAGAAAGATATATTTTTGAAAGGAGGATCTTTTTTATGGATCAGAAAACATTGGCGCGGTGGCTCAAAGCAGTCATCATCGGAACCGGAATCTGTGGACTGGTCGTTTTCCTGTGGCTGGTTCCCTTTATGGGAAAAAGTGTTCTGGAGGGCTATCCGGAGTTTGGCAGTTGGTATCTGCCTTGGCTCATTTTTCTGGAGATCAGCGGCCTGCCCTGTTTCGGCGTTTTGTATTTGGGCTGGAGAATTGCGGGAAATATCGGGCAGGACCGTTCTTTTTCCATGGAAAATGCGAGCTTCCTGAAAAAGATCGCTTACTGTGCCGCCGGGGATACGGTCTATTTTTTCATTGGAAACATTGCGCTGTGGCTTTGCGGGATGAGTCATCCGGACGTGGTGCTGGCTTCTCTGGTCATTGATTTTGTCGGGATCGCAGTTTCTGTGGCGTCGGCCGGTCTTTCCCATCTGGTGGAAAAGGCGGCGAAGCTTCAGGAAGAGAGCGAGCTTACGATTTGAGAAAGGAGAGACTATGGAAGATGAGATTATTTTCAACATTGATGTGATGCTGGCGAAGCGGAAAATGAGTGTGACGGAGCTTTCTCAGAAGGTGGGAATCACGATGGCAAACATTTCCATCCTGAAAAATGGAAAGGCCAAGGCCGTGAAGGTTTCCACGCTGGCAAAGCTCTGTCGGGCGCTGGACTGTCAGCCGGGGGACCTTCTGGAATACCGGCCGGGAGAGGAGAGTGTGGATGAAGAATAAAAAACTTCTGGCATGGCTGGGTATGTTTGGAACCAGTCTTTTATGTATTGTGATCTATATTTTTATGACCGTGGAAATTGTAACGAAGGAAGGCAGTGGCTGGGAACTGGACCCGGGTGCGGATTCCATCGGTATGCTGGTGGGAGCCAATCTGCTGGTAGCGTTCTTTCTGCTGGTGTTTACTGTGTTTTTTCATGGACTGATCGGTTTCCTTGGAAAACATAAGATTGAGGAGATCAATTTCCATGTGCTGAGAGCCATCCGGAAAAACAAGAAGAACCGCTGGGTGGCTGTCTGGGCCATCTTTCCGGCCATTCCTACGGCACTGTTTCTCTGGGAGGGAATCACGGAAAAATTTGTCTGGGAAGTGATTCTGGGGCTTGTGGCTCTGGCATATACTTATTTTTATATGGTATGGTTTGTGAGCTTCGAGAAAATGTAGAAAAATGTCCTGTTTTGCTGAAATCTATGATAGAATAAATCTGAAAAATGACCAGCAAGACAGGACTTTTTTGTCCGGAATCGGAGGCGCCTATGGAAAAATGGGATTTGTACACGAGAAACCGGGAACTCACAGGCAGGGAGCAGATACGGGGAGAGGCCATACCGGAAGGTTTTTATCATCTGGTGGTCCATGTCTGGCTGAAAAACAAGCAGGGGCAGTATCTGATCTCGAAACGGTCGGCGGACAGGCCAACTTACCCACTTTTCTGGGAATGTACCGGAGGCTCGGTGCTTCTGGGAGAGACAAGCCTTCATGGAGCGGCCCGGGAGGTAAAAGAGGAAGTAGGCGTAGATCTGGAGCCGGAAACGGGCAGGCTCGTTTTTTCAAAGGTGCGGGACACGGCGATGCCGAATCTTCTGGATGTCTGGCTTTTTGAGGAAGGGGAAAATGGTTGCTTTCAGCCGGACCTTAACGGAGCGGAGACGAAGGAAGTGGAGGAGATTCACTGGATGTGGCCGGATGAGATACGGAGGCTTTACGACGGCGGCCGGATGGTGCCGAGTCTGGGGTATTTCTTTTCGGAGATCGAAGGAATGTCAGGAGAAGTAAGATCCAGATAAAAAGATAGAGTTGTTTCTGAATTGATATATTAGAAAACAGGAGGAAGTTGTATTATGAGATATCCGAAAAATCTGCAAAAAGGCGGAATCATCGGCTTTGTGGCTCCTTCGTTTGGCTGTGCCACGGAGCCTTATAAATCTGCGTTTCTTAACGCACAGAAGAAATTTAAGGAGATGGGCTATCAGTGCCAGCTGGGCCCGAACTGCTATGCTTCCGAGGGAATCGGCATCAGCAATACGCCGGAAAAATGTGGAAAAGAGCTGACAGAAGGCTATGTGAGTGGGGAAAATGACTGCCTGATTTCCTGCGGCGGTGGAGAAATGATGTGTGAGATCCTGGAGCATGTGGATTTCGAGGCCATCCGGAAAGCGCCGGCTAAATGGTATCTGGGCTATTCAGATAATACGAATTTCACCTATCTTCTGACGACCCTCTGCGATACGGCTTCTGTCTACGGCCCCTGCGCCGGAGATTTCGGCATGGAACCCTGGCATCCGTCGGTGAAGGATTCTTTCGGGGTTCTCACAGGCGAGGTGCGGACGGTGCGGAATTACGATGGCTGGGAACGGATAGACGGAGGTCTGAAAACCGAGGAGGATCCGCTTCAGCCCTATCATATCACAGAACCCTTTATGCTGAAAAAATATCCGGATCAGGATGCGGATTTTTCGGGAAGGCTTCTCGGCGGCTGCCTGGACTGCCTGGTGAATCTGAAAGGGACGGAGTTTGATAAGACTGTGGAGTTTGTGGAAAAGTATAAGGAAGATGGGATTATCTGGTTCCTGGAGGCCTGCGAACTCAACGTGTTCAGTATTAGGAGAGCTGTCTGGCAGTTGGATCACGCGGGATGGTTCAAGTACACGAAAGGATTTCTAATCGGAAGGCCGATGCTGTTCGACCAGCCGATGATGGGGCTGGATCAGTATCGGGCGGTGACGGATATTCTGGGGAAATATCAGGTGCCGATTATTATGGATGCGGATCTGGGGCATCTGCATCCGGCCATGCCGATTATTACGGGCAGTCTGGGGCGGGTGCAGGTGAGAGATAATAGTATTTCCATTTGCATGGAGTGCAGGTAGGCTTTGCGAAAGCCCCTGCACCCCTTTTGTAGTACAGTGAAAATTAAGTCGCGGACACCTTGACTTAATTTTCACTGTACTAGTTATCTGGTTCTGATCATCTCGGTGGTCTTTCTGCTGATCTTTTTGGCAGTACTCTATGTCTGTCCAGCCGAACCGGAGCAGGAAAAAACAGCAGAAGATTGCGTATGAGCTGGCGGTGGCTCTGGAGGAGGCGAAGGAAGTCAACGAAGCGGAGCAGAGCTTTTTGTCAAAAATGAGTTATGATATCCGGAGGCCGGTCAATGTGAAGGATATTCTGAATACACTGAAAGAAAGTAAATATACGATCACATCGGAGCCTCTTAAGGGGGCTGAATAAGCAAAAAAATTCCTGCCTGACCAGAAATCAGAGCAGGAATTTTTTACTCTATTTTTAGAAGCCGCAGGAGATCGCATCCTTCGGGCAGGCCTGGCGGCAGCGGCCGCAACGGATGCACTCGGGACTGTTCGGTGTTTTCACAGGGTCCACGTTCATCTGACAGACCTTTGCACATTTTCCGCAGTGGACACATTTGTCCCCGTCAATGCGGTAGCGGAAGAGGGAGACCTTATTGAAAATGGAATAAAAGGCTCCCAGGGGACAGATATACTTGCAGAAGGGCCGGTAGATCAGGATGGAAAGCACAATCGTTGCGATGAGGATCGTATTTTTCCAGATATACAGCCAGCCGATGGCTCCGCGCATGGCTTTGTTTAAGAGCACCAGCGGAAGTCCGCCCTCCAGTGTTCCTGCGGGACAGATGAGCTTGCAGAAATAGGGAGCGCCCTGGCCCATGAGATCGGTGAGGAAGAGCGGAAGCAGAATCACGAAGACCAGGAAGATCACATATTTGAGCTTCCGGAGGAGCTTATCGCCGCGGAAGGTTCTGATCTTTTTGAAAAAAGGAATCTTATGTAAGAGATCCTGGATCAGGCCGAAGGGGCAGAGGAAACCGCAGACCAGACGGCCAAGGATCGCGCCGACAAAGATCAGAAAGCCGATGACGTAGTAGGCGAATTTGAAGTTCCAGCTGCCGATGACTGCCTGCAGGGAGCCGATGGGACAGGCTCCGGTAGCGCCGGGGCAGGAGTAGCAGTTAAGCCCCGGCACGCAGAGGTTTTTCAGTTTCCCGGTGTAGATTTTTCCAGTGACAAAGCCGGAAACGTGGGAGTTTGTGAGGGCAGCCCAGGCGGTCTGGATGAGATGACGCGGCCAGTCCCGGACGCTTTTCTTCTTATCCAATGCCGATACACTCCATACAGATATTGACGGCCTTTGTGAACACAACGGCCATTTCACCGCGGAAGATCCCGTATCCCATCATCAGGATCCCGGCGGCGGCCAGGACAAGTCCCGGCCAGCGGGAAGTCAGAATTTTTTTCATAAAATCATTCTCCCTTAAGAGCGGCGAGCTGCTTCTCTACAGCTTCTTTCCAGCCGTCGAAGGTGTTGCTGCCCATGATCGGGTCGCCGACGATATTTCCGTCCTTATCGACAAAGAAAGATTCCGGGAAGGACTGAAGTCCGCTGATCCGGCCGTTCAGGAAACCTTTGTCGGGGATCAGGAGCGGGTAGGTAACGCCGGTCTTTTCTTTCAGAAGCTGGGCTTTCTGGACGATGCTGTCGTCTGGGGTTCCGTCCTCGCTGACGCTGTCAAGAACCATGCCGACCACGCCGACACCCTGGTCTTTCATTTCCTGATAGAGTTTTTCGAGCTCCGGCATTTCGTTGACGCAGGGGGAGCACCAGGTTGTGAAAGCGTTTACGAGAGTGAGGTCATAGTCGCTGAAGACCTTTTCCGTGTAAGTATTTCCGTCGATGTCAGTGGTCTCAAAAGTGCCTACGTTATCCGCGTCGGAGGTAGCGGTCTGGGGCTGTTCAAAGGCGGACTGGCCATTGAAAGGCGTCATCTCGCCAAGAGTGGTCTTGATGTTCTCAATCTCATCGGTGAGATCTTTTTCCGCCTCGCTGTTGGTGCTGAGGTAATATTTGAACTTGCCGTCGGAGCTGGTTCCGAGTTCTTCGTGATTGTCACAGCCGGTGATGGTGTCCAGATCGTCGATGACGTCTGTGCTGTAAACGCCCAAAGCGCCGATGCGCTCGATGCTTGCCAGCCAGTCTTTATAACCGGTGCCCAGCATATTGACTTCCTCCTCTTTCTGCTCATCGGTGAGCTTGCTCCAGAAAAGGTGGGCATATTTGATGTTGTCGAAATCGTCGGTCCAGTCCTCGTCCGTGAGCAGAACCACATCGGCGCTGTCCATCTGCTTTTTCAGCTCATCGGGAAGCTCTGCAGAGAGTCCCATAAAAGGAAAGTCGAGGGTTTCCTCGGAGGACATGCCCATCTCGGAAGCTTTCACGGTTTTCTGTAAGGGGGTGCCGTCCTCGGAAACGATCATCTGCCCATCGGTGCTGTCGCCGTCCACATAGAACATTTCCCCTGTTTCTGTTGTCGGTTCTGTATCGCTGTCAGCCATAACTGCTGTGGGATTTACAGAAACTGCGCTGAATACACCTGCGGCCAGGATGGCCATAATTCTTTTCTTGTTCATGATTTTGATCTCCTTTATGGATGTTTTTCTTGTTGTCTGTGTATTGTATCACAAAGAAATGGAAATGTGTGGTATTTCACAGAAAAATCATGATTTTGGCAAGACGTTAGCACACTACCTTGTCAAAAACTGACGGATATCTTATGATATAGAAAGAGCCCCACATTGGAAGGCACGGGGCTGTGAGAAAATTTATTTTCCGAGAATACCCTTATTATGGAAGAGAAGGATCACGGCCAGCATGGCGCTTAAGACGTCAGCGGCGGCCTGGGCCATCAGAGTCGTGAAGACCGGAGAGCAGACGGAGACGCTGGCGATCAGCACCGTGTTGTTTGTTCTGGCAATAAAATGGGTTTATTATAACAGATATAGAAAAACGATGTAAGCGAAAAATAAGGAGGAAACGAGATGGAAACATGGATGATTACAGGAGTTACAGGCTTTCTGGGGCCGAGAGTGGAGGTGACTCTCCGGGAAAAAGGAGAGGTGGAGGTTTTGCCGATGACGAGAGAGGAGCTGAATTTCACCGATGAGGAGCAGGTGAAACGTGTCTTAGGGACGCTGCATCCTGACGTATTGGTTCACGCGGCGGCGGTCTCCGATACGGGAGCGTGCGAGCGGGACCCGGAAGGCAGCTGGAAGGTCAACGTCACCGGCGTGGAGTATCTCTCCAAGGCCTGCCGGGAAAATGGAACGAAGCTCATTTTCGCAAGCTCCGACCAGGTCTACACGGGATCGGAAGTACGGATGCCCCACAGGGAGGACGAGATTCTGACACCGGCCAACGTCTACGGCAGGGAAAAACTGGAAGCCGAGCGGATTGTGGCGAACTGGTGTCCCGAGGGCGTGAGTTTAAGGCTCACCTGGATGTATGATCTTCCAGGAAAACTTCCGGTGAAGCCGAATTTTATCACAAATATCCGGGATGCTATGGATAAGGGAGAGCTTCTTTCTTTTTCGGAAAATGATTTCCGGGGCCTGACGGACGGCAGAATCGTGGCAGAGCGGATCACGCATTTAAAAGATGTTCCTGGCGGCGTCTACAATTTCGGCAGCCCCAACGCCCTTAACTTCTACGAGACGGCTGTAAGGACCGTGGAAGCCCTGGGCGGCGATCCGGAGAAAACAGTAAAACGCCGGGAGGACGGCAATTTCCGGAACCTGGCCTTTTCCACGGCAAAGCTTGAGGCCGCCGGAATCTTCTTCCCGGATACCATTGAGGGGATTTTGAACCGGTTGACGCATCTTTCGGAAAAATTTTGAAATTTTTTAGCGGAAGCTGTCTCTTTTTCGACTGATTGTATGCTATAATTGGAAAAGAAATTTTAGGAAATGAGATGACGGCAATGAGAAAAAAATGGAAATATCGGCTCTGGATCCCGGTGGTGGCTCTGGGGCTCATGAACATACTGGCTATGAAACCTGCGAGAAAGGGAAGAGTCTCCATGGATGTGATCCAGGAGTATGACTACGCGCACCGGGGACTCTATAACGTGCGCGAGGGCATTGCGGAGAACACCCTTCCTGCTTTCCAGCGGGCGGTGGACAAAAACTGCGGTATCGAGCTGGATATCCATCTGACGAGAGACGGTGAGCTCGTGGTCTTTCACGATGACAACCTGGTCCGGGCCTGCGACAGCAGCCTCAAGGTGGATGAGAGCACTCTGAAAGAACTGCAGAGCCATACCCTTTTTGACACCGATCAGACGATGCCACTTTTCAGCGAGGTTCTGTCTCTGGTGGACGGAAAGGTTCCGCTCCTCATCGAGCTGAAAACGGACAATAACGTGATGAGTAAGCGCTATATGAAGGTCTGCCAGAAGCTGAAAGAGGAACTGGAGGGCTACAATGGCACCTATGCGATCCAGTCTTTCGATCCGAGAGTGCTCTGGTGGTTTCGCCAGAACTGTCCGGAGGTTCCCAGAGGCCAGCTCATGGAGCATTTCCGAAGACATGGCACGAAGGTGGTTCCGATTTATGATTTCTTTGCCAGTCATCTTTTGTTTAATTTTATCACCCAGCCGGATTTCATTTCCTATCAGTATATGGACAGGGATCGTCTGGCCTTTCGGGTCATCAAGGGCCTTTACGGCGTGCAGGAATTTTCCTGGACCGTCCGTGATGAGGAGCTGGCAGATTTCCTGAAAAAAGAGGGAAGTCTCGTGATCTTTGAGGGCTACAACAACAAACTGGACGAGGAAGAGTAAGCGTTAAAAAGGGATGCGTGAGTATGAAAAAAAGGAGAAAATTCTGTGGATTTCTGGCATTTCTGGTACTGCTGGCGGTGGCGCTGATTCCAGCGGGAAAAAGCCAGGCGGCGAAGCTGCCGTCCTTGAAGGTTAAGGGCACGAAGCTGATGAACTCCCGGGGAAGGACGGTGCAGCTGAAAGGCGTGAGCACCCACGGCCTTTCCTGGTATCCTCAGTATGTAAACCAGAAAGCCTTCACTTATATGAAGAAATACTGGAGGATCAACGCGGTGCGGTTGGCGCTTTACACGGCGGACTATAACGGGTACTGCAACAGTGATTATTCCAACCGGCTGAAACTTCTGAAGACCGTGGATCAGGGCATCAAAAGTGCCACCTCTGCCGGGCTTTATGTCATTGTGGACTGGCATATCTTAAGCGACGGAAATCCTCAGACCAACCAGAGCCGGGCCATTTCCTTTTTCGCAAGAATGGCAAAGAAGTACAAGAACAACACGAACGTGATCTACGAGATCTGCAACGAGCCAAACGGCGGCACCTCCTGGGATACGATCCGTACTTATGCGGGAAAGGTCATCCGGACAATCCGGAAATATGACAAGAACGCTGTGATTCTCGTGGGTACGCCCAACTGGTCCCAGGATGTGGATGTGGCAGCAGAAAAGCCGTTAAAGGGCTACCAGAATATCATGTACACCCTTCATTTCTATGCGGGAACCCATGGTTCCTGGCTTCGGGACAAGGCCCAGAAGGCTCTCGATAAAGGCCTGCCCCTCTTTGTCTCCGAGTTTGGTATCTCCGATGCCTCCGGAAACGGAAACCTGAATAAGACCGAGGGAAATGCGTGGATCAGATTTCTGAATAAAAACAAGATCAGTTACCTGGGCTGGAGTCTTTGCAACAAGGCGGAAAGCTCCGCTCTCATCAAGAGTTCGGTAAGTAAGACCACAAACTGGACCAGTAAGGACCTCACGGACTGGGGACGCTGGCTGAAATCAAAATTTTAAATAAGCAATAAAAAAGGAACCCGCGATGAGGTTCCTTTTTTGCTGCGCTTTATTTCTGAAGCTCGCCTTTGAAGATCAGGTGTTTCATATTGAGGTCCTGATCGAGGAGAACGATGTTGGCTTTCTTGCCCGGGGTGATGCTGCCATAGGTATCGTAGATGCCGATGGCCTTTGCGGTATTCACAGCGGCACATTTGACTGCGCTTCCCAGAGGAATGCCCATTTTCTTGACTGCGGTACGCATGCAGTCCATGAGGTTGGTGGCGCTTCCGGCGATGGTGCCGTCAGCCAGGGTAGCCAGGTTTCCGACTACTTTTACAGGCTGTCCACCCAGAGAATAGTCTCCGTCGGAAAGACCGGTTGCCATCATGCTGTCGCTGATGAGGCAGATGCGGTCGTCACCGAACATCTTGAAGGTGGTGCGTACGGTAGCCGGGTGGAGATGAACGCCGTCACAGATCAGCTCGACGCGGACATGGTCACTGTCGCAGGCTGCGCCGACAACGCCGGGAGCTCTGTGAGAGAAGGGCGGCATCGCGTTGTAGAGATGGGTGGCATGACGAGCGCCGCGGTCGTAAGCTTCCTTGGCGATATCATAGTCAGCCGTGGTGTGGGCGATGGAGATGCCTACCTCATCTTTCAGCTCGTCGATGAACTCCATGGAACCATCCTGCTCCGGAGCAATGTCACAGAGTTTGATGAGTCCGCCGGAGATCTCCTGGAGACGGCGGAAAATGCCGACATCCGGGTTGTGGATGTAGATGCCGTTCTGAGCACCTTTTTTAGCCGGGGAGATAAAGGGACCCTCCATATTGATGCCGACCAGCTCAGCGCCGGTCTTGTTCTCAAAGGAAGCAGCAGCCTTCATGATGCCGGAGAGGATCTCCTCGCTGAAAGTCATCGTAGCGGGGCAGATGGTGGTGACACCCACGGAAAGTTCGTAGTCAGCCAGGGCCTGGATGGCCTCAGTGGTGCCGTCGCAGAAATCATTCCGCATGCAGCCGTGGAAATGGATATCAGTAAGCCCCGGGATCGCAATCAGGCCGTCGGCATCCAGCACGTCGCCGCTGCCGTTCTCGGCGATTTTGTCACCCTCGATGTAAATATCCTGTGTTTTAAAAGTTCCGTCTTCCTGGAAAACGGAAGCGTTCTTGATAATCATAGGTTTAAACTCCTTTTATCAGTCGATGTTTCCTTTTACCAGGGAAAGAGCAGCTTCGTCAGCTACGATGGTAACATCCGGATGGAACTGAAGGATGGAAGCGGGAACCTCCGGAGTAACCGGTCCCTCGATGGTCTTTGCAAGAGCGTCAGCCTTGTCTGCGCCGCTGGCTACCAGAAGCACTTTCTTGGCCTGCATGATGGTCTGGATACCCATGGTGTATGCCTGACGGGGAACATCCTCCTCTTTCTCGAAGAAACGTTTGTTGGCGTCGATGGTGCTGGCGGTCAGATCTACGCAGTGAGTCTCCTTCGGGAAATGGTCGCAGGGCTCGTTGAAACCGATATGGCCGTTGCGTCCAAGCCCCAGCAGCTGAATGTCGATGCCGCCTGCAGCGTGGATGATCTCATTGTAAGCCTCGCAGGCTTTGTCAGAATCCGGCTCCAGTCCGTTGGGAACGTTGGTGTTTGCCTTGTCGATGTTGACATAGTCGAAAAGGTTATGATTCATGAAATAACGATAGCTCTGGTCGTTGTCACCGGAGAGGCCTTTGTACTCGTCGAGGTTGATGCTGTGAACCTTGGAGAAATCCAGATTGCCGTTCTCATAGGCAGCGATGAGGTTTTTGTAAAGGCCGATGGGGGTGGAACCGGTTGCCAGACCCAGGGTGCAGCTCGGATCCAGGGTGATAACGGAAGCCATGATGTTGGCTGCCTTTCTGCTCATATCGTCGTAATCTTTTGCTTTGATGATTCTCATAGTAATCTTCTCCTTTGGACTCTCGTTTTTGCTGTCTTTATTGTATACCATGGATGTAAAAAATGCAAACAAACTTGTGGACACTTTCGGACAAAAAATTTTCACTTTCGTATCGGAAAAGCCAGAAGAAATCCCAGGTAAAGTTTCGTGAAAAGTGTGAAAAAATCGGGTAAAACAGATAAAAAACAGCTGCCCGTTTTTCGCGGCGGACAGCTGTAAAGTGAAATGTTCACTAATGTTCACCCATCAGTGGTAGATGTGGTCGTTCTCATAGCGCGGCTCCATCGTGAGCTGGATGCCCAGACGCTTGAAGATCTTGATATCCACCTCGGAGAGCATCACGGAAGTGTGAGCCTGACAGCCGGAGAGCTTGGAGAGCTGTTCCAGAGCCTTGAGGGCTGCTTTGTCGGAAGCGGCTGTGGTGGAGAGGGCGATGAGCACCTCATCCGTGTGAAGTCTCGGGTTGTAACTGCCCAGATACTCGGTCTTGAGAAGCTGGATTGGTTCGATGGCAGCGGGGGAGATTACATGGTAATGACGGTCGATGCCGGCGAGCTCTTTTAAGGAGTTTAAGAGAACGGCGGAGAGAGCGCCCAGAAGATCGGAGGTTTTTCCGAGGATCATTTTTCCGTTGTCCAGCTCCAGAGCTGCTGCGGGGCCGCCGGTCTCCTCTGCGTAGGAGAGGGCTGCGTCAACGACTTTGCGGTCATGAACAGTGACGCCGGCCTGCTTCATGAGAAGTTCAAGCTTGAAGACCTCGGACTCAGAGCTTCTGCCGGTCTTTCTGGCGGCCATGGCGTTGTAGTAACGGCGGATGATCTCTTGGCGGGAAGCTTCCTGGCAGGCCTCATCGTCGATGATGCAGTTTCCGGCCATGTTTACGCCCATATCTGTCGGGGATTTGTAGGGGCTTTCGCCGTAAATCTGTGTAAAGATCTCGTTCAGTACGGGGAAAATTTCAACGTCACGGTTGTAGTTGACGGTAGTTTTTCCATAAGCTTCCAGGTGGAAGGGGTCGATCATGTTCACATCGTTCAGATCAGCGGTGGCTGCCTCGTAGGCCAGGTTCACCGGATGCTTGAGGGGGATGTTCCAGATCGGGAAGGTCTCAAATTTCGCATAACCGGCGGGGATGCCGCGTTTGTGCTCATGGTAGAGCTGAGAGAGGCAGGCGGCCATTTTTCCGCTGCCCGGTCCCGGGGCGGTGATGACAACCAAAGGACGGGTGGTCTCGATGTATTCGTTTTTGCCGTAGCCCTCGTCGCTGACGATGAGAGGGATGTTGCTGGGATAACCTTCGATATTGTAGAGGGTGTAGACCTTGATGCCCAGGTCATTCAGGCGCTGCTTGAAGGCGTCGGCTGCCCGCTGACCGGAATATTGGGTGATGGCTACGCTTCCTACATAGAGGCCGCGGTCCTTGAATACGTCGATGAGACGAAGCACATCGGTGGCGTAGGTGATGCCAAGATCACCACGGACTTTGTTTTTCTCAATATCACCGGCACTGATCACGATGACGATCTCAGCCTGGTCAGAGAGCTGCATGAGCATGCGCAGCTTGCTGTCCGGCGCAAAACCGGGAAGAACACGGGAAGCATGATAATCATCAAAAAGCTTTCCGCCGAACTCCATGTAAAGCTTGTTACCGAACTGATTGATCCGTTCACGGATATGTTCGGACTGCATTTTCAGATATTTGTCGTTGTCAAATCCAATTTTCATCTGTTATTCATTCCCATTCTTCTTTTACGAAATTTAGAGCCCAAAAATTTGACTCCATTATTTTCAGTATACACAAGGGCGCGGTATTTTTCCATAGTTTTTTACAAGAATTTTTTTCGCCAGGGCCGGGCGCATGCTATGCAGATGAGAGTGCCGGCAAATGTCAAGAGAACCCAGATCAGAAGAGTGGAGCTCCAACCAATCCGGTCGGAAAGGACGACAATGCCATAGGTGGAAGTCGCACTTCCGATGTAGGTACAGGAGTTTAAAACGCCGGATACAGTGGATACATTTCCCTGCTTTTTGAAAAAAGGCGGGATCATACAAACCTGGATCAGGTTGACGCCGTGCATACAGCCAGTGAGAAGGGCGGAAAAGAAAACCGAAAAAGCGGCATTTTTTCCGGTGGAACAAAAAAGTGCCAGAGAGAACAGGGTCCCGGTGAAGAAGAAGACTCCCGCACAGGAAAGGGGGTTGGAAAACTTCCGGATATACAGAGTGGAAGCGGACTGGATGCAGAGGAGACCGAAAAGAGGAAGCAGGACACCTGTGAGAATTGCAGCTGCGTGGCTCAGATGGTAGGTTTCGGAAATATAAGAGGGCATCCAGGTGGTGACCCATCCCGAAGCATTCCCTGGAGAACAATGGTGAGCATGATACATAGAAGCAGCGGACTTAAGAAAGAATTTTTCTGTGAACTGCCCTGGATGGAAGCGTTTTCTATGGAAATAACCGGTGCGTCCTCACAATATCGGTTCCAAACCAGAATCATGATGATTCCGCAGATGGCAGAAAAGAAAAAAACAGTCCGCCACCCCCAGAAAGAGATCAGAAGCGGCCAGAGAAAGCTCTGGGCAAAGCCGTTGAAACACCAGACAACAAGCATCTGGTAAGGATTCCGACAGAACGGAATACAAAGGTTCATCAGGACAGTCAGGCTCAATCCGAGGAAAATGAGTTTTTTCGGAGAAATGTGGTCCCCCAGAACGCCGCTTACCAGCTGACCTGCGCCGTAGGTAATAAAACTTCCGGTGAGTGCCATGGAGAGCTGGCTTTTGGAAAAGCAGGGTAAGTGCGGAGGCTTTTGTTTTAAAAGGTGATAAATTCAAAATAAACTCTGTCCCTCCCAATCTTTGTCAGGCAGTGCGCCCAGGAGCTTGGCAATGGTCGGAGCCAGATCCTTGATGGAAGTGTTGGAAAGTGTACTTCCGGGAGTGAAATAAAGATGAAGGTCAAGAAAACAATTTGAAATCTGTCTATTGATTTCTGGAAGAACAATCTTTATAATGGAAGAGATTAGTTTTTAGGAGGAAAAAAATGAACCATAATCAAATACCTGGCGGAGACCCTGATCAGAGACCAGGCGATCAAAATAATAACCGAAATGGCAAGGGAACGAAGAACGGTCAGACCATTCTGATTTTTCTAGTGATTTCCCTGGTAGTGCTTCTTCTGGTAAATTTTATGAACGGGATACTCAAGGACTCCACGGAAAAGGAGATCACTTATAATCAGTTCATGAAGATGCTGGAAAACGGAGAAGTGGATAAGGTGGTCATCCAGTCCAGCGAGATTGAGATCACACCGAAAAACCAGCCTTTCCCTGGGATGGAGCTGACCTATTATACAGGTGTGATGGCAGATGACAATCTGCAGCAGAAGCTGGAAGCAGCCGGTGTGGACTACACACAGGAGATCCCGGATGTGACGGGAGCGATCCTCTACAATATTTTAAGTCTGGTGATCCCTCTGATCCTTGTATGGGTGGCATTTGGTTTCATCATGCGGAAAATGGCCGGCGGCGGAGGTGTCATGAATGTGGGAAAAAACAAAGCAAAGGTTTATTCCCAGAAGGAGACAGGCGTAACCTTCAAAGATGTGGCAGGACAGGATGAAGCGAAGGAATCTCTTCAGGAAGTGGTGGATTTTCTGGAAAATCCCGGAAAGTATACGACCATTGGAGCCAAGCTTCCCAAAGGAGCACTTCTTGTCGGGCCTCCGGGAACCGGTAAGACGCTTCTGGCGAAGGCGGTAGCCGGTGAGGCACATGTGCCTTTCTTTTCCATTTCTGGTTCTGATTTTGTGGAAATGTTTGTCGGTGTAGGTGCATCCCGTGTCCGCGAACTCTTTGATGAGGCGAAGAAAAATGCCCCGTGCATCATTTTTATCGATGAGATCGATGCGATTGGTAAAAGCCGTGACAGCCGGTACGGTGGTGGAAACGACGAACGGGAACAGACGCTGAATCAGCTTCTGGCAGAGATGGATGGCTTTGATACCTCCAGTGGGCTCCTGATCCTGGCGGCAACCAACCGTCCGGAGGTACTGGATTCCGCCCTTCTCCGCCCTGGCCGTTTTGACCGGAGAGTCATTGTAGATCGTCCGGATCTTAAGGGGCGTGTGGATATCCTCAAAGTGCATGCGAAGAATGTTCATCTGGATGAGACCGTTAATTTTGAAGAGATCGCACTTGCCACCAGCGGAGCTGTCGGTTCTGATCTGGCGAACATGATCAATGAGGCGGCAATTCTGGCAGTCAAGAAAGGCCGTAACCGGGTATCCCAGAAAGATCTTTTTGAGGCAGTGGAAGTGGTTCTCGTCGGTAAAGAGAAGAAAAACAAGATTCTGAGCCAGAAGGAACGGGAGATCGTTTCTTATCATGAAGTGGGACATGCACTTGTGAGTGCACTTCAGAAGCATTCCGAGCCGGTGCAGAAGATCACCATTGTTCCCAGGACCATGGGAGCACTTGGGTACGTTATGAATGTGCCGGAGGAAGAGAAATATTTAAGTTCCGAGGATGAGCTTCGTGCCCGTCTGGTGGAGTGTGTGGGTGGCCGTGCGGCAGAAGAGATCGTTTTTGATTCCGTGACCACAGGCGCATCCAATGATATCGAGCAGGCGACAAAGATCGCCAGGGCCATGGTGACGCAGTATGGTATGTCAAAGAAATTCGGTCTTATGGGACTGGAGATCTCAGCAAACCAGTATCTGGATGACCGGACGGTCATGAACTGCAGTGATGTCACTGCTGCAGAGGTGGACGAGGAAGTGCGGAAGGTTCTTCAGGAGTCCTACGATGAGGCGAAACGTCTTCTGACGGAGCATCGGAAGGCACTGGATCAGATCGCAGAGTTCCTGATCAAAAAGGAAACCATTTCCGGTAAGGAATTTATGGAGATCTTTGATCAGGTGGAGAAAGAGGATCAGCCGGAGAGCGCGAGCGAGGCGGCAGAGGTCAAAGAGACTAAAACGAAGGCGGATGATTCCGAACCGGAGACTTCCGGGACAGAAGCGGAGACTGAGATTTCCAGGAACGTTCCGGCGCCGGAAACCATAGAAAATAAAGAAGATACAACCGTGTAAGACACAGTCGATTCCAAGGGCTGCCGTCTGGAGAGATCCTCCGGACCGGCGGCCTTTTCTGACAGGAGGACAGAAATGTTTGATATTCAGGAAGAACTGAAAAAGCTGCCGGGAAAGCCCGGCGTCTACATTATGCATGATGAGAAGGATGCCATTATCTATGTTGGAAAGGCCGTTTCTCTGAAAAACCGGGTGCGGCAGTATTTTCAGGCCAGTCGGAACAAGGGAGCCAAGATCGATCAGATGGTGACCAGGATTCGGCGTTTTGAGTATATTGTGACCGATTCGGAACTGGAAGCACTGGTTCTGGAGTGTAATCTGATCAAAGAGCATCGTCCGAAATACAATACCATGCTGAAAGATGACAAAACCTATCCGTTTATCAAAGTGACGGTACAGGAAGAGTATCCGCGGATCCTTTTTTCCAGATCCATGAACAAAGACAAGAGCCGGTATTTTGGACCTTATACCAGTGCCGGGGCCGTGAAGGATACGATCGAACTTTTGCGAAAGGTTTATAAGATCCGTTCCTGTCAGCGGAATCTGCCGCGGGATATCGGAAAAGAGAGACCTTGTCTGAATTATCATATCCATCAGTGCCAGGCTCCCTGTCAGGGCTATATTTCCAGAGAGGATTACCGGAAAAATGTCAGCGAGGCCATGGATTTTCTGAACGGCAATTATGAGCCGATTATGAAGCTCATCACAGAGCGCATGAATGAGGCGGCGGAAAATCTGGAATTTGAGACGGCCATCGAGCAGCGGGAGCTCTTGAACAGCGTGAAACAGGTGGCCCAGAAGCAGAAAATCACAGTCAGCGACGGGGAGGACAAGGACATCATCGGCGTGGACATTCAGGATACGGATGCCGTCGTGCAGCTGTTTTTCGTCCGTGATGGACGGATGATCGGAAGGGATCATTTTTTCCTCAGGGTAGCTCCACAGGATACGGAACGGGATATTGTGGGAAGCTTTCTTACTCAGTTTTATGCGGGAACGCCTTTTATCCCGAGAGAGATCATGCTGCCCTGTGAGGTGGAGGATGAGCAGGTAGTCAGTGACTGGCTTTCTGCCAAGCGTGGCGGGAAAGTTTACCTCCGGGTGCCGAAAAAAGGAACCAAGGAAAAGCTTGTGGAACTGGCAGGGAAAAATGCGGCCATGATCCTGAGCCAGGATAAGGACCGGATGAAAAAAGAAGAAGGAAGGACCATAGGAGCCATGAAGGAAATCGCTGAATGGCTTCAGCTTCCGGAACTGACCAGGGTGGAAGCCTACGATATCTCCAATATCAGCGGTTTTGAGTCGGTTGGTTCCATGGTTGTTTATGAACGGGGGAAGCCAAAACGCAGCGATTACCGGAAATTTAAGATCCAGACGGTTCAGGGACCGGATGATTACGCCAGTATGGAAGAAGTGCTGACCCGGCGTTTTTCCCATGGACTGGATGAACAGGCGGAGATCAAAGAGGCGGCTCTGGAAAAAGAATTTGGAAAATTCAGCATTTTCCCGGATCTCATCATGATGGACGGCGGCAGAGGTCAGGTGAATGTGGCGCTGCGGGTTCTGGACAGGCTGAACCTGAAAATTCCGGTCTGCGGTATGGTAAAGGATGACAATCACCGGACCAGAGGACTCTATTTCCATAATGTGGAGATTCCCATTGATACAAACAGTGAGGGGTTCCGTTTGATCACACGGATCCAGGACGAAGCGCACCGGTTTGCGATCGAGTATCACCGGTCTCTTCGAAGCAAGGAACAGGTACATTCCATTCTGGATGATATCGAAGGCATCGGGCCAACCCGAAGAAAATCCCTCATGCGGACATTCCAGAGTCTGGAGGCAATCCGGGAAGCAGAGGTGGAAGAACTGAAAAAAGCCCCCTCCATGAATGAACAGAGCGCCCGGAGAGTCTATGAATTTTTTCATAAAAAGTGTAAAGAAAACGAGGAATAATCCGTTGAACGTACCGGCAAATTATGGTAGACTGATGTCATGCAGAATTGCATGTGCCGCTTTGCGGCGAAGCAATTTCATAGGCGGCATGACAGCGGAAAGCGTCGTGCCTGCGATCTGAAGAAAAGGAGAAAAGGCATGGGAAGTGTAGCATTATCAAAGATTGTCGAGCAGCTGGACTTGAAAAATGTGACGCCGGAAGTGGATATCGGCAAGATCCGCATCACATTGCCGGAGATCAACCGTCCGGCTCTGCAGCTGACAGGATATTTTGATCATTTTGATTCCAAACGTGTTCAGATCATCGGATATGTAGAGTACACCTATCTGGAGCACTTAAGCCGGGAGAGAAGGCTGGAAGTTTACGAGCAGTTTCTTTCCTATGATATGCCCTGTTTGATCTACACCACGAAGACCACGCCGGATGAGGATATGCTCCGGATGGCCATTGAGCGGAACATTCCTATTTTTACGGCACATAAGACCACCACATCTTTCATGGCAGAGATCATCCGCCGTCTGAATGTGGAGCTGGCTCCCTGTATTTCCATCCATGGCGTATTGGTGGATGTTTACGGCGAGGGTGTTCTGATCATGGGCGAGAGCGGCATTGGCAAGAGCGAGGCTGCTCTGGAGCTGATCAAGCGAGGCCACCGTCTCGTCAGCGATGACGTGGTGGAGATCCGCCGTGTCAGCGACGATACCCTGGTGGGAAGCGCGCCGGACATCACCCGGCATTTTATCGAGCTTCGCGGCATCGGCATCATCGACGTGAAGACCCTGTTCGGTGTCGAGAGCGTTAAGGACACTCAGTCCATTGATCTTGTCATCAAGATGGAAGAGTGGGATAAAAACAGAGAATACGACCGCATGGGTCTTGAGGAGGAGTACACGGAGTTCCTTGGAAACAAGGTAGTCTGCCATTCCCTGCCGATCCGTCCGGGCCGTAACCTAGCTGTCATCGTAGAATGTGCGGCTGTCAACCACCGTCAGAAGAAGATGGGCTACAACGCTGCCAAAGAGCTGTACAACCGTGTACAGGCATCTCTTACAAGAAAAAGAAATCCGGAGGAAGAATAAGATGAAAGAGTATTGTTTTGGTATTGATATCGGAGGAACAACGGTAAAATGTGGTCTTTTCAATGTAAAAGGCGACATTCTGGAGAAATGGGAGATCCCCACAAGAACGGAAAATAATGGCGTGAACATCCTTCCGGATGTGGCTGCCACTATCGATGCAAAGATCCAGGAAAAAGGCATCGCCCGCGACACGATCGCCGGTGTGGGCGTCGGCATCCCGGGACCGGTCAATGAGGAGGGTGCAGTCATCTGTGCCGTAAACCTTCACTGGGGTTATGTAGAGCTGGAAAAAGAACTGGAGAAGCTCACCGGCCTGACCGTAAAAGCTGGAAATGACGCCAATGTGGCAGCTCTCGGTGAAATGTGGAAGGGCGGCGGAGCCGGCTATCACAACGTTGTCATGGTAACCCTCGGAACCGGTGTCGGCGGCGGAATCATTGTCAATGGAAAGATCGTGACCGGAACCCACGGTGCAGGCGGAGAGATTGGCCATGTGCATGTGGAGGATGACGAGCACGAGTCCTGCAACTGTGGAAATCAGGGCTGCCTGGAGCAGTACGCCAGCGCTACCGGCATTGTCCGTCTGGCAAACCGTATGCTGGCTGCCAACGATAAACCCTCCGTACTGAGAAACGAGGAAGTGACTGCAAAATCCGTTTTCGACGCTGTAAAAGCAGGCGACGAGCTGGCTATGGAAGTTGCCGAGAAATTCGGTAAATATCTGGGAACCGCTCTGGCTGTTGTTGCCGGCGTGGTAGACCCCGAGGTTTACGTTATCGGCGGCGGCGTTTCCAAGGCTGGTAAGATCATTCTCGACTATATAGAGAAATATTACAAGAAATATGTCTTCCAGGGCAGCCGCGACTGTGCCTTCGCACTGGCTGAGCTGGGCAACGACGCAGGCATCTGCGGAGCTGCAAAACTGGTATTGGGCTAAATAGGTTATGAGTTTCAGGCAGGGTCTTCTTTGCAGGGCCCTGCTTTTATATTATAGGTATCTGATGAAAAATAGCTGGTTTTGTATTTTACAAATCCAATAGAAATGGAGCATTAAATTATGGATATGAAAAAAAGAAGAGACATGCAGCTTTTGTATGTTGCTGACGAAGCGATTATGGAAGAACAGAGTGTTTGCAGAAAGAAATTGCAGAAACTTAACTTTATGGATCGGTCCGATTTTGATGGAGTAGCAGAAACCGTAAAGGATCTTTTTGGCAAGACAGGAAAAGACTGCACGGTCAATCCTCAGTTTTACTGTGACTATGGATCTCATATTGAGGTGGGCGAGAATTTTTTTGCAAACTATAACTGCCTGACTAAAACTTCCCACACCGATATGGTGTGGGAAGTTTTAGTCAGGTGATATATAGTTTCTGCGTTGATCTGTTCGCAAATACGCATGTGTACAGCATTCATGTGTGGGTAAATGCGCTGATTATGCTATTGGGAGCCCTGCTTTTTGCAGTTGGAACCGGATTTTATGCAGCTGCTTCACTGGGACGCGGTTCCTATGAGGCCTTAACCTTTTCACTTGCGGAAAAGAACGGCTGGCAGGTAAAAACAGTACGGATGATACTGGATCTTGTGATGGTGGTTGCAGGAGTTCTGTTAGGCGGAAAGTTCGGCGTATGTACGATTGTAACCATTCTTATTTCAGGACCAATGATCCAATTTACAGCAGTAAAAGCAAAAAAGTTATTTAAAATATAGAACCAATAGGGACGGAGATAAGGGCTTTTTCATTCTCCCTGCTGGTCAGGCATATATTGGAATGAATGCTGCATCAGGCGGTAAGTTATGAACGATCAAAAGCTTGAAAATCTCCTGAATCTGGCGCTGGATGCCACGTCGGAGGAGCTGGAGCGCTCGGAGCGGCTCTCGGAAGGCTACGACCGGGCGGATAATACCTGGGATCTCATCATCAAATACAATGGAGATCTCACAGAGCTGGAGCGGGAAGGGGCGGTATTCACCCCGCTGGTCAATGAATACGCTATTGTGACGATCCGTCAGGAGCTGATTCCCTGGCTGGCGGCTCAGGTACAGGTGGAATATATTGAAAAACCAAAGAGGCTGTCCTTCACTGTTAATCAGGGAAGGGCAGCCTCCTGTATTAACGGGCTTTCAAGAGCTCCTCTGGGACTAAGTGGAAAAGGTGTACTGCTGGCAATCATCGACAGCGGCATTGACTATACTCATCCGGATTTTCGGAATGCTGACGGAAGTACCCGGCTTCTGGCCCTGTGGGATCAGACGGCAGAAGGAACGCCGCCAAAAGGCTATCGGATCGGAAGTGAATTTACCCAGGAAAAGTTAAATCAGTCTCTACGGGAAAATCAGGTCCTGAGCCGGGATCTTTCCGGTCACGGAACCGCAGTCGCGGGGATTGCGGCCGGAAATGGAAGGGCTTCCAGTGGAAGATATCGGGGCGTGGCGCCGGAGAGCGAGCTTCTGGTAGTGAAACTGGGGATTCCCAGACCGGATTCTTTTCCGAGGACAACAGAACTGATGCAGGGCGTGGATTATGCGGTCCGGAAAGCTCTGGAGCTATCCATGCCGCTGGTGATCAATTTAAGCTTTGGGAATGGATATGGGTCCCATGACGGAACCTCCCTTCTTGAAACTTTCCTGGATGACATTTCCGCTTACGGCAGAAGTTCTATTGTGGCAGGAACCGGAAATGAAGGGGATGCCGGCGGTCATACGGGCGGCTGGCTGACGGAAGGAGAAGAAAAAACACTGGAACTGGCGATTGGAGAGTACGAAACGGGGACAAATATCCAGCTCTGGAAGTCCTATGTGGATAACTTTTCTGTCTCGTTGATCGCACCGGAAGGTGTGTCCATTGGCCCTTTCCAGGAAAATATGGGAAGTCAGCGATATCGGGCCAGTGGAACGGAGCTTCTGATCTATTACGGAGAACCAAGCCCATACAGCTTGGTTCAGGAGATTTATATGGATTTTCTGCCTGTAGAAAATTACATTGACAGCGGCATCTGGAAAATCCGCCTGACACCGGAAAAAATCACAGAAGGCCGTTATGACCTCTGGCTTCCAGCCCGGGAGGAACGGAACCAGGACACCTATTTTTACCGGCCAGATCCGGACACAACCCTGACGATTCCCTCCAGCGCCGGGAAAGTGATCTCTGTGGGAGCCTATGATTCCCGGCTGATGACCTACGCTTCCTTTTCCGGGCGGGGCTATACGAGGGATGGGCGTAACATCAAACCGGACCTCTCAGCCCCTGGTGTTAACATCATGACCACAGCCCCCGGCGGAGGCTACGCCCCCCGGACCGGCACTTCCTTTGCCACGCCCTTTGTCTCCGGCTCAGCCGCCCTCCTCATGCAGTGGGGGCTGATTGATGGCCGCGATCCCTACCTCTACGGCTCCAAACTCAAAGCCTATCTCCTCAAAGGCGCCCGTCCCATTCCCGCTGTCAAAACTTACCCGGATCAGCGATTGGGGTATGGAGTGCTTTGTGCGGAGGAGAGTCTTCCGCGGATGTGAAAGTTACAGAAAAGATTGATGAAAACGACGCCACCTGTTTGGAAAGTGCCGTTGATTTCTACTGGTTTTTAGTATTTGAAAGTTTTAATTTTCTCCTTTTCCTTAGAAATAGAAAAACGACACAAAATATGCCGCAGCTATCAGACAGGGGCTGCGACGATATTTAATGTCGTTTTTTATTTCCATTTATGTAATTTTTCTCAATGTCAGCCAGTATAACATATTTCTTTTTCAAATGTAAGCTCATTTTTTAACTAACATTTATCCCCGATATGTTATACTGGAAAAAAAGCGAAAGGGAATGAGATTCCGGGAGGAGAAGAGATGAAAAACGCACCAGCTTATATAAAAATTTACAACCGATTAAAAAACGAGATCCAGAAAGGAACCTATCCGGTGGGAGGTTTTCTGCCGAAGGAATATGAACTGGAGGAAATCTATCAGGTAAGCCGGACGACGATAAGGAACGCGGTCAAAATTCTGGCGAAAGAGGGGATGGTGGAAGTCCGTCAGGGGCGTGGAACCAGAGTGCTGGATCACAAGGCCATCCAGAATTACAATAAGGTCACGTCCGTGACGGAGGCTCTGAGGAAAAAAGGTTATGAAGTGACCACCGGAGATATGCTGATCGATGTGATCGAGGCGGATAAACAGACGGCAAATGAACTGGAAATTCCGGAAGGCACCAGGGTGGCAAGGATTCAGCGGCTGCAGCTGGCGGACGGAGAGCCGGTGACACTGATGGAAAACTATATCGAGTACAAACGGGTTCCGAAAATCGAGGAATTTCAGAATGAGTTTGTAGCGCTGTATCAGTTCCTGGAGGAAAAATACGGGCTCCAGATCGATGGAACCAGAGACCGGATCTCAGCGAAAGCAGCGACCTTTATGGAGGCGCAGGTCCTGAAAACAGAGCCGAAGGATGCGCTTCTGGTGGTACACCGCATCACTTATTATCAGGACAAACCGGTGAGCATCGACCATGTACGGATCATCGGAAGAAAATATGAGATTGAAATCTCAGGAAAAGGACGGAGTAAATGACGGATGAAGTGGAAAGAATAAAACTGGCAGGACAGATCGACATCAGCTGTGTGCAGGCCTTTCATACGCTGAAAGAGATCGACGAGATGATAGAAATCGCGAAAAAATACGGGTTTGCCGCGGTTTTTACTCTGCCTGCATTCAGCGCTCATGTGGCGGAACGGCTGAGAGACTGTAAGGAGATTCATACGGGCGGCGTGGTGAGCTTTCCCGGAGGCGGAGATACCATAGAGCAGAAAAAGAGACAGGCAAAAGAACTCTGGGAGACAGGCTGCGAGGAAGTGGATATGGTCATGAACCTTACGGCGCTTAAAAGCCAGGAGTTTTCTTATATAAAGGAAGAACTGACTGCTGTGAGGGAAGCTATTCCGACGGCCATTCTTAAAGTAATCATAGAAGCGCCGCATCTGACGGAAGCGGAGATCCGCCAGGCAGTGGAACTGTGCATAGAAGCCAGAGCGGATTATGCGAAGACCAGCACCGGCTGGTATCCGGAATATTCTTCCACCGTGGAGCAGGTACGGATCATGAGTGAAGCGGCAAAAGGAAGAATCCGGATCAAAGCGGCCGGAGGTGTCCGCACCCTCGTGACGATCCGGGAGATGCAGAGAGTCGGCTGCAGTCGTTTCGGCCTTGGAATGAAGTCGGCTGAAACTCTTATGGAAAGATGGATGTAACGATTCGGCAGCCACTGTTCCACAAGACATTAAAAAGTTATGTATTGATAACCTATTATGCAGGATAGCCAAAAAGGTCATGAAAAAATTAGATATTTTTCCACAACCTTTTTGTTGAAATAAACACCTATTAGTGATATATTGTGAAGTACAGGAAATGACAATTTATTAACAATCTGAAAGGAGAACTGAATATGAAAGGTTATGCAATGCTGAAAATTGGTGAGTCTGCATGGATTGAAAAAGAGCGTCCGAAATGCGGACCGCTGGATGCGATCTGCCGTCCGCTGGCAGTGGCAATCTGTACTTCTGATGTTCATACGTTATGGGAAGGCGCTATCGGCGACCGTCACAACATGATCCTGGGCCATGAGTGCTGTGCAGAGGTTGTGGAAGTCGGAGAGCTGGTAAAAGACTTTCAGCCCGGCGACCGCGTTCTGGTTCCGGCAATCACTCCGGACTGGAATTCCCTCGAGGCACAGGCCGGTTACTCCATGCACTCCGGCGGAATGCTCGCAGGCTGGAAATTCTCCAACTTCAAAGACGGCGTATTTTCCGATTATTTCCATGTAAATGATGCAGACGGAAACCTGGCTCTGCTTCCAGAGAATATCAATGTGGTAGACGCCTGCATGCTTTCCGATATGGTTCCCACCGGTTTCCATGGTGTAGAGCTGGCAGATGTGCAGTTCGGCGACACGGTTCTCGTGATCGGAATCGGCCCGGTAGGCCTGATGTCCGTAGCAGGTGCCAACATGCGCGGAGCAGCCAGAATCATCGCTGTAGGAAGCAGACCGGTCTGCGTGGAAGCTGCCAGAAAATACGGCGCAACGGATTTCGTAAACTACAAAAACGGCCCGATTTTCCAGCAGGTTCTGGATATGACCGATGGAAAAGGTGTGGATAAGGTCATCATCGCAGGCGGCGGTGTGGAGACCTTTGCCGAGGCAGTGAAATGCCTGAAACCGGGCGGAAAGATCGGTAATGTCAACTATCTTGGTTCCGGCGACAACATCGATATTCCGCGTGTGGAATGGGGCGTAGGCATGGGCCACAAACAGATCAATGGCGGTCTGATGCCCGGCGGCCGTCTCCGCATGGAGAAGCTGGGCGCTCTGGTTTCCGCAGGAAAACTGGATGTCAGCCCTCTGTGTACTCATGTTTTTGAAGGCTGGGAGCATCTGGAAAAAGCTCTCTTCCTTATGAGAGACAAACCCAGGGATCTGATCAAACCGATCGTTAAGATTGCGGACTGATATGAAGATCCTGATCGTATCCGGTTTTTTAGGCGCGGGAAAAACGACATTTATCAGGCGGCTCTCCCGGAATATCGGAAAAAGGTTTGTAATCCTTGAGAATGAATATGGGGCGGCCGGGATCGACGGAGCGCGTCTTGGTAAAGATGTGGCGGAAGAAGGAAATATCTGGGAAATGACGGAGCAGTGTATCTGCTGCTCCGGAAAAAAGGATTTTGCCTCTTCTGTCCTCACGATCGCCAACGCGGTGGATCCGGAATATCTCATCGTGGAACCTACGGGAGTAGGAAGGCTCAGCAAAATCATAGAGAATCTGAAACAGATCGAATATGAGAGGATCCGGCTTCTGTCACCCGTGACCATTGTGGATATCTATAGCTTTGGCCGCTATCTGGAGGAGTATCCGGAACTTTATAAAGATCAAATCGCCAGTGCGGGTACGGTCATCGTTTCCAAGACGGAGCAGTCCGGTGTGGAAGAAAAAGAAAGGATCCGAAAATTTATTGAAAAGATAAATCCTTCTGCCCAAATTATTACGAATCCCTATGCATCCATGGCCCGGGAAGAATTTGAAAATTTTCTGAAAGAAGAATGGGGCGGTGGGAAAATACAGAAAGCGGAAACGGAAGAGAAGCTTCCGGATGTATTTTCCCTGGAGACGGTTTCCATGGAAACCCCTGAAAAGCTGCTCTGCTTTCTGGAGGATATGGTTCGTGGAAAATATGGAAACATCATCAGAGCCAAAGGGCAGCTTCAAGCAGGCTCGGATTTCCTCAGGTTCGATGTGGCGGACTCGCGCTACAGCGTTACCGGAGCGGAGGAGAAAACGGCCGGAAAAGCAGTCTTTATTGGGGAACTGATAAAAAGAGAAAACATCGAAGAAAATTTCAAAAAGGAAGCCCGGGGCAGAAAAATGAAATATATGGCCCGAAAGGCTCCGTGACAAAATGGCATGAAACAGCGAAAGAATCTGTTTCGTGCCATTTTTTCTTGACAGTCTTATATAGTTGTACTATCATCCAACTGGTTGCAGGTACAACTAGTACAGTGAAAATTAAGTATCTGCTATATTGACGCAGGATGATTTCTTCATA
>ERZ824488.588-NODE-588-length-46393-cov-15.065972_pt1 | contig 46393 bp, 37 predicted proteins | sample MGYA00519936_ERZ824488 | MGnify/ENA primary metagenome ERZ824488 (study PRJEB31778, sample SAMEA3449153) | human gut metagenome | biome: human gut; feature: human-associated habitat; material: faeces | place: United Kingdom | collected 2010/2012 ... | reverse complement strand
CATCGCGCGCCCGTTATTGGAATTTGTGCAAAATTTCGGATTTGCTCATTTACTGGATATATGGAAAAATACGAAAAGCCGCCCGCTTACGCGGGCGGCTGTTGCTTTGCAGACTTTGGCGGGGCGAACAAAGATCAGTGATTGGCCATCTTGTAGATCGCCAGCATGTCGGATTCATCCAGACGCTTGGCGGAACCGAGCAGGCCGCCAACGGCAATCTTGCACTTGCGCGCCAGCTCGCAAAGCTGCGCCTCGGTGGGGTGAATGCCCAGCTCGCTGAGGCTGGTGGGCATGTGGATGGAGCGGAAGAAATCCTCCATGTTTTCGATGCCGCGAAGGGCGGTTTCCTCATCGGACAGACCGGCCTCCACGCCCATGACGTTGCGCGCGAAGCGGACGAAGCGCGGCAGGCAGTTCTTGTAGACATAGCGCGCCCAGCTTCCCCAGACCGCGGCGAGACCCGCGCCGTGCGCCACATCGAACATGCCGCCCAGCTCGTGCTCCAGACGGTGGGAGGCAAAGTCGCTCTCGCTGTGGCCGCAGCCGGTCAGGCCGTTATGGGAGAGGCTGCCCGCCCACATGACCTCGGCGCGCGCGTCGTAATTCTTGGGATCGTCGCGGAGGATGACGGCCTGCGCCATGACGGTGCGCAGAAGCCCCTCGGCGATGCTGTCCGTGATTTCCAGAGAATCGCCCTGCGTGAAATAGCGCTCCATGGTGTGCATGAGGATATCGGTGCAGCCGCAGGCGGTCTGGTAATCCGGCAGGGTCATGGTCAGCTCCGGGTTCATAATGGCGAACTTCGGGCGGCAGATTTCGTCGTTATAGCCGCGCTTGATGCCGCCTTCCTCCTTGGTGATGACGGAGGAATTGCTCATTTCGCTGCCGGAGGCGGCGATGGTCAGCACCACGCCGATGGGCGTGCAGCCCTCCGCCCTGCGCGTATGATCGTACAGATCCCACACGTCGCCATCCATGCACAGGCCGTAGCCGATGGCCTTGGCGGAGTCGATGACGCTGCCGCCGCCGACGGCGAGGATGAAGTCAACGCCCTCTTTTTTGCACAGGTCGATGCCCTGATAGACGAGGGACAGATGCGGATTGGGGACGACGCCGCCGAGCTGGACGTGGGCGACGCCCGCCGCATCGAGGGACGCTTCGATTTGATCGAGCAGGCCGCTGCGGCGCGCGCTCTGGCCGCCGAAATGAACCAGAACCTTTTTGCAGCCCTGCGCGCGGACGAGGTCGCCGACCTGCCGCTGGGTATCGCGGCCAAAATAGACGTGGGTGGGCGTGTAAAATTCAAAATTGCTCATGGAAAGAACCTCCAACTATAAAATCGAATGTAGAATCAGGGGTGCGCCAGTTCCGCTCTGGAAAAGACGAGGGGGCGCGAAAAGGGCAGGCGGCTCAGCCGAACGACGATTTTGGAATCCGACGCGGCGACCGCAAGCTGAAGGGGAGCCCCGCGCTTTTGGGCGACGAACAGCGAGGTCGGCCCATCGGCGGGCAGAAGACCGGCGGCCTCGGCGCGAACGAGCAGATCGAGCACCTGCTGGCGAGTGAGTTTCATAAACAACCTCCTAAACACCATACCCTGCAAACATTTCGATGGTTTCACGCTTTTTTCCTGCCGAACGGGATTGATTTTTTTGGACGATTCAAGTATGATGGGGGATGTTGGGAACATTTGGGGCAGCGCCCCAAGAAAGGACGTTCTTTTATGGATATCAAGCAGGAAGCGTTGAAAAAGCACTACGAGTGGCAGGGAAAAATCGAAATCACGCCGCGCGCCCATGTCACCAACAGCGAGGAGCTCTCCCTCGCGTATACGCCGGGCGTGGCCGAGCCGTGCCTCGCGATTCGCGATGATTATGAAAAGAGCTATCTGCTCACGCGGCGGGCGAACATGGTCGCCGTCATCACGGACGGCTCGGCGATCCTCGGTCTGGGCGATATCGGCCCGGAGGCGGGCATGCCGGTGATGGAAGGCAAGTGCGTGCTCTTCAAGGAATTTGCGGGCGTGGACGCCTTCCCCCTGTGCGTGCGCACGAAGGACGTGGACGAGCTGGTGCGGACGATCTACCTGATTTCCGGCAGCTTCGGCGGCATCAATCTGGAAGACATCGCTGCGCCGCGCTGCTTTGAGGTCGAGCGCAGGCTGAAGGAAATCTGCGATATTCCCGTCTTCCATGACGATCAGCACGGAACGGCCGTCGTCGTCGCGGCGGCGCTGCTCAACGCGCTGAAGGTCGTCGGCAAGACGATGGAGACGGCGAAGGTGGTCATCAACGGCGCGGGCAGCGCGGGCGTGGCCATCGGCAAGCACCTGATGAACCTCGGCGTGAAGGACCTGATTATGGTGGATCGGTTCGGCATTCTCTGCGAGGGTATGGAGGGGCTGAACCCGGCGCACGAGGAGATGAGCCGCCGGACGAACCCGCGCCGCATCACCGGCACGCTGGCCGACGCGATGCGCGGGGCGGATGTGTTCATCGGCGTGAGCGCGCCGGGCGTGGTGACGCGCGAGATGGTCGCGAGCATGAACGCGGGCGCGTGCGTGTTCCCGATGGCGAACCCCGTTCCGGAAATCCACCCGGACGAGGCGCTTGCGGCGGGCGCGGCGGTTGTCGGCAGCGGCCGCAGCGACTACAAAAACCAGATCAACAACGTGCTGGCGTTCCCCGGCATTTTCCGCGGCGCGCTCGATTGCCGCGCCAAGGACATCAACGAGGCGATGAAGGTTGCGGCGAGCTACGCGATTGCGGGGCTTGTGGCCGAGGACGAGCTGAGCGCAGATTACATCATCCCCAAGGCGTTTGACAAGCGCGTCGGCCCGGCGGTCGCCGAGGCGGTGGCGAAGGCGGCGCGGGAAACCGGCGCGGCGCGAAACTGAACGCGGACAGCGAAAAAGAGAAAACAAGCGCAATTTGACCAACTTTGTTTTTTCAGCTGAAATCCTTGTATTTTCCGAAAAAACGGTGTACAATATGCTTTTGGAATCGGGCGGGCGTGCCAAGAACCGCAGGCTCTTGGCAGGGCTTGGGACAGCGTCCCAGGTGTTTTCCCGCAGCCTTAAATGTAAACCCATAAGGAGATGCTTACCATGACGAAAATTGATATTTTTTCCGGCTTTCTTGGCGCGGGCAAGACGACGCTGATCAAGAAACTGCTTAAAGAGGCGCTTTCCGGCGAGAAGGTCGTTCTGATTGAAAACGAATTCGGCGAGATCGGCATTGACGGCGGCTTTATGAAGGAAGCCGGCATCGAGGTGACGGAGATGAACTCCGGCTGCATCTGCTGCTCGCTGGTGGGCGACTTCGGCAAGGCGCTGCGCAAGGTGATCGACCAGTATCACCCGGATCGCATCCTGATCGAGCCGAGCGGCGTGGGCAAGCTCTCCGACGTGATCCGCGCGGTCGAGGGCGTGGAGAAGGACATCCCGGAGGCCGAGATGGGCAGCTTTGTGACCGTCGCGGACGCGGGCAAGTGCCGCATGTACGTCAAGAACTTCGGTGAGTTCTTCCTCAACCAGATTGAATACGCCGGCACGATTCTGCTCAGCCGCACGCAGGGCATGAGCCAGGAGAAGCTGGAGGCCGTCGTCGCGCTGCTGCGCGAGCACAACGCGAAGGCGCGCATCATCACGACCCCGTGGGACGACATCAGCGGCGAGACGATTCTCGCGGCGATGCAGGATGACCACAGCCTCGCCGAGGACATGCTGGCGACGGTGATGGCCGAGCACCACGACGACGATGATGATGATGACGACGACGAGTGCTGCCACCATCATCACGACCACGATGAGCATGACGAGTGCTGCCACCATCATCACGATCACGACGAGCACGAGCATCATCACGACCACGACGAGCATGACGAGCACGAGCATCATCACGACCACGACGAGCACGATGAGCACGAGCATCATCATCATTACGACGAGCACGGCGTGTGCAGCTGCGGCCATCACCACCATCACCACGGCCACGACGCGGACGAGGTGTTCGTCTCCTGGGGCAGGGAGACGGTGCGCAAGTTCGGCGAGGACGAGCTTTCCGCGATGCTCGCCAAGCTCGACGGCGGCGAGTACGGCATTGTGCTGCGCGCGAAGGGCATTGTGCCCTGCACCGACGGCGGCTGGATTCACTTTGACTACACGCCGGGCGAGCAGAACATCCGCAAGGGTCCGGCGGATTACACCGGCCGCCTGTGCGTGATCGGCAGCAAGCTCGTGGACGAGAAGCTGGCGAGCCTGTTCGGCGTTGCCTGATCGGAGGAACGAAATGGCCATTCCGGTTTACATGTTTGCCGGTTTCCTTGAAAGCGGCAAAACGTCCTTCATCGCCAGCGTTTTGCAGGATCCCGGATTCACGCGCGACGAGAGCACGCTGATTATCCAATGCGAAGAGGGCGAGACGGAATACGAACCCGATATGCTCAAAAAGACGCACAGCGTCGTGGAGTGCATCGAGGACGAGGACGAATACAACGGCGACACGCTGCGCGCGTTTGTGCGCAAGCATCACCCAGACCGCGTGATCGTCGAGATGAACGGCATGTGGGATCTCGACGCGGCGATTGAGCGCACGCCGAAGGTGCTGGAAATCTACCAGATCATCACGACGGTGAACGCCGAGACGTTTGACCTGTACGCCAAGAACATGGGGCAGCGGATGCTCCAGCATATCACGGACGCGGACATGGTGGTTTTCAACCGCGCGACGGAGGAAACCCGCCAGCTCATCCGCGACCGCAACGTGCGCAGCATGAACCCGCAGGCGTCCCTCTACTTCGAAAACGACGACGGCACGAGCGAGGATTACGGCGCGGGAATGCCGCCGCCCTACGACATGGACGCGCCGATCGTCGAGATTGAGGATCACCAGTTCGGCATCTTCTATCTGGACGCTTCCGAAAACCCGGAGGAATACGACGGAAAGACCGTGCGGTTTAAGGGCTATATCTACCGCGGCCGCAACATCGGCAAGGACGAGTTTGTTCCCGGCCGGATGGGCATGGTCTGCTGCGCGGAGGACGTGCGCTTCGTCGGCTTTATCGCCAAGGCGAACGGGCTGCCGATGCCCGAGCCGAAGACGTGGCAGATGGTAACCGCCGAGGTGAAGGCCGAGGAGCGGACGCAGTACAAGGGCGTCGGCCCGGTGCTCTACGTCACCAAGCTCGAGCCGTGCGAACCGCCGGAGGAAGAGGTCGTCACGTTTAATCAATAACAATTTCCTCTTTCCTTTTGAAGGGTTTTATGCTATAATCAATCCGTCTTCGGGGCGGGGTGAGATTCCCGACCGGCGGTATAGTCCGCGACGAGCCAAAGCGGCTTTCGATTCGGCGAAATTCCGAAACCGACAGTATAGTCTGGATGGAAGAAGACGGCAAGGATTTTTGCTATGCTTTCACGGCGCCCAAGGACATGTTCTTTGGGTGCCGTTTTTTGTCTCCTTCCGTCACGCCTTGGGGGGATGAACTCCTTCCGTCACGCCTTCGGCGTGCCAACCTTCGGCATCTCATCTGTTTGTTTCCGCCACAGGCGGCAACAGATTCGATGTCCCTCGGAGAGGGAGGTATATTCAGCAGAAATTTCATGCTCTGCGAAAATAAGAGCTCCCTCTTCGAGGAAGCTGACTGAGGGAGTTATAAGACGCAAAACAGAATGTACCCGTATGGAGGATAAATCGGTGACAAATGTTGAGGAAAACCGTATCATCGCCAGCAGCCTCTGCTACCGTTACCCGGAAGCGGAGAAGAACGCGGTCGATGAGGTGAGCATGCGCGTGAAGAAGGGCGAGTTTCTGGCGATTCTCGGCCACAACGGCAGCGGCAAATCGACGCTGGCCAAGCTCTTCAACGCGCTGTATGTGCCGGGAAGCGGCACGGTTTGGGTCTGCGGGATGGACACGAAGGACGACGACCTCGTCTTCGATATCCGTCAGCACGCGGGCATGGTCTTTCAGAACCCGGATAACCAGATCGTCGCGACGGTTGTGGAGGAGGATGTGGCTTTCGGCCTTGAAAACAACGGCGTGCCGCCCAAGGAAATCCGCGTGCGCATCGACGACGCGCTCCGGGCTGTCGGCATGAGCCAATACGCCAAAAAAGCGCCGCACATGCTCTCCGGCGGACAGAAGCAGCGCGTCGCCATCGCGGGCGTGCTGGCGATGAAGCCGGACGTGATTATTCTGGATGAATCGACGGCGATGCTCGACCCGAGCGGGCGGCGCGAGGTGATGAACACCGTGCACCGGCTGAACCGGGAGGAAGGCATCAGCGTGGTGATTATCACGCACTACATGAGCGAGGCGGCGACGGCCGATTACATGATCGTGATGGACGACGGGCGGATCGCCATGAACGGCACGCCGCGCGAGGTTTTCACGAAGGTGGACAAGGTGCGCGCGCTGGGGCTTGACGTGCCGCCGATGACCGATCTGGCGCACAGCCTGCGGGCGGACGGCGTGGACGTGCGCGCGGATGTGCTGACTGTGGACGAGATGGTGGAGGAAGTATGTCGATTGTCATCGAACATCTGAACTATGTATACATGCAGGGCGGCCCGTATGAGACGAGGGCGCTCGACGACGTGAGCCTGACGATTCACGACGGCGAGTTCATCGGCCTGATCGGCCACACCGGCAGCGGAAAATCCACACTGGTGCAGCACCTCAACGGGCTGATTCTGCCGACGAGCGGCAAAATCACCGTGGACGGCATGGACTTGGCGGAGAAGGGCACCGACAGGCGCGCCATCCGCCGCCGCGTCGGGCTGGTTTTCCAATACCCGGAGAACCAACTGTTTGAGGAGACGGTCGCCAAGGATATCGCCTTCGGCCCGAAGAATCTGGGGCTGGGCGAGGAAGAGATCGACCGCCGGGTGCGCACGGCGATGCGCCGCGTCGCGCTGGATTACGACAAGCTCGCCCAGCGCTCGGTCTTCGAGCTTTCCGGCGGGCAGATGCGCCGGGTGGCGATTGCGGGCGTTTTGGCGATGGAGCCGCAGACGCTGGTGCTCGACGAGCCCTGCGCTGGCCTTGACCCGCGGGGACGCGAGGAGATTTTGGGGCTGATCAGCGATCTGCACCGCGAATCCGGCGCGACGATCGTGATGGTCAGCCACTCGATGGACGATGTGGCGGCGCTGGCCGAGCGCGTCATCGTTATGAACCACGGCAAGGTCGCGATGGACGGCACGCCGCGCGAGATTTTCTCCCGCGGGGAGGAGCTGCGCGCCATCGGGCTGGATGTGCCGCAGGCCGTCGAGCTGGCGCAGAAGCTGCGCGAAAAGGGCTTTGACGTGCCGGAGGGCATTTACAAGATTGAAGAAGTCCGCGCGGCGGTTGAGGCGATCGTGGGGAAGGGAGGCCGCCATGCTTAACGACATCACGCTGGGGCAGTATTTCCCCGGCAACTCGGTGATTCATCGGATGGATCCGCGGATGAAGCTGATTCTGACGATTCTCTACATCGTGGGCGTGTTCATCGTGGCGAATCTGCCGGGATACGCGATTGCGCTGGCGTTTCTCTACATCGTCGTGCGCATTTCGGGCATCAAATTTTCGTATCTGGCGAAGGGCGTCAAGCCGCTTCGATTCATCATCATCTTCACGTTCATCCTGAACCTGTTCTTTGTGCAGGGCGAAACGCCGATTTTCACGCTGGGCTTTTTCACGCTGACGAAGGAAGCGCTGAACAACGCGATTTATTTCGCGCTGCGCCTCGTCTTCCTGGTGATGGGCACGTCGGTGCTGACGCTGACGACCAGCCCGGTGCAGCTCACGGACGGCTTGGAGCGCATCATGCACCCGCTGGAGAAGATTCACTTCCCGGCGCACGAGCTGGCGATGATGATGACCATTGCGCTGCGGTTCATTCCCACGCTGCTGGAGGAGACGGACAAGATTCAAAAGGCGCAAATGGCGCGCGGCGCGGACTTTGAAAGCGGCAACCTGATCGAGCGCGCGAAGGCGATGATTCCGCTGCTTGTGCCGCTGTTCGTCAGCTCCTTCCGCCGGGCGAACGAGCTGGCCATGGCGATGGAGGCGCGCTGCTACCGCGGCGGCGACCACCGCACCCGCCTGCGCGAACTGAAATACACCAAGCTCGACCTTTACGGCGCGCTGGCGATGGCGGCGTTCCTCATCATCATCGTGGCGGAGGGCAGGCTGCTTGGATGAGCTGAGGCTGACCAGCCGCCACATCCCCAGCCCGGCGGACCATCCCCCGGAAGGGCAGAAGCGCTTCCGGCTGACGATTGAATACGACGGCACGGCGTACAGCGGCTGGCAGCGGCAGATCAACGGCCCGAGCGTGCAGCAGACGCTGGAGGAAGCGCTCGCGCGGCTGACGGGCGAAACGATCGGCGTGGTCGGTTCGAGCCGGACGGACGCGGGCGTTCATGCCTGCGGCCTGTGCGCGCACTTTGACAGCGCGACGCGCATCCCGCCGGAAAAAATCTGTTTCGCGCTCAACACCATGCTGCCGCCGGATATCCGCATCCGCGAAAGCATGCTCGCGCCGGAGGGATTCCACGCGCGGTTTTCCGCCTGCGGGAAGGTGTACCGATACACATTCTGCAACGCGCGCCACGCCTGCGCCATCGGCAGGCAGTACAAGGCGCACGCGCCCATGCCGATGGACGCGGAACGGATGCACGAGGAAGCACAGAGCCTCTGCGGCCGGCACGATTTCGCCGCGTTTGCCGCCAGCGGAAGCGTCGCCAAGAGCACCGTGCGCACGATCTACCGCGCGCAGGTGGAACGGCAGGGCGAGGATGTGGTTCTGACCGTGCTGGGCGACGGGTTCCTCTACAACATGGTGCGCATCATCGCGGGCACGCTGATGGAGGTCGGCACGGGGAAACGCGAGCCGGGCTGCATCGCGCGCGCGATTGCAACCGGCGACCGCCTGCTGCTCGGGCAGACCGCGCCCGCCTGCGGGCTGACGCTGATGCGCGTGCTCTACGACGGCGACGAGGAAAAAGCGCTGGGGTATTTTGCGTAAAAAGATCGACGAACCTCCCTGACCGCGGGGAGGTTTTTGAAATCAAGGACATCACTCCTTCCGTCGCCTGCGGCGACACCTCCCTCGAAGAGGGAGGTGGGAAGCAAAACACCCGACCTGAATTTTCGCAAGGCGGTGTGGGAGGTGCAGGAACCTCAGGTTCCTGCCGGAGTTTGAGGCAGAGCTTCAAAACGTTTATGCCAAAACTTGACGATTGCCCCGCGCTGCGTTATTATAATAAAGTTATTGCCTTGCAGACGACGCTTTGACTGCCGCGAAGATAGGCGAACGGTTGCAAGGGAAAAAAGCCGCGTCCCCGCATAGGATAGCCCGGAATAGCGAGACTGTCTGGGGGGATGCGCGTGAATCAGGCGATGGAGCGCAGGGTGCTGCGCGAGGCGGAATATATCGCTGCGACGGGCGCTACGGTGAGAAAGACGGCCAGCGTGCTGGGCGTATCCAAATCGACGGTGCACAAGGATATGGAGTCGCGGCTTGCGCGCCTGTCCGCGCCGCTGCACAAGGAAGTGGCGGCCGTGATGGCCAAAAACAAAGCGGAACGCCATCTGCGCGGCGGCGAGGCGACGAAGAGACGATACGCGAAGACCGAAGCATAAAAGCATGGAAGCATAAAGGAGAACAACGAATGTTTGGCGTGGATGAACTGGGCATGGATTTGGGCACATCGACCCTGCACATCGTCGTGCGGGGCAAGGGCATTGTGCTCAGCGAACCGGCTTATGTGGCCTATGACAGGCAGACCCGAAACGTGGTCGCCGTCGGTGAGGAAGCGCGCCGCATGTACGGCCGTACCCCGGCGGGGCTGATTGTGGAAAGGCCGCTGCGCGACGGGCGAATCCGCAGTTTCGATCTGGTGAGCAAAATGCTGCGCTACTTTATGCGCAAGGTGATCGGCAAGCGCGCGACGTTCCGCCCCAAGCTGCTGCTGGCGCTGCCCGGCGGCATGGCGCCCAGCGAACGGCAGACGCTGGTGGATGTGCTGGTGGACGCGGGCGTTCGAAGCGTCGTGCCGGTGGATGAGAGCGTGGCCTCCGCGATTGGCGCGGGCATGCGCATCGACCAGCCGTATGGCCGGATGAACATCGACATCGGCGGCGGGCGAACGAACGTATCCGTGTTTTCCTTCGGTCATCAGATTGTCTGGGATATTCTGAACGTCGGCGGCGACCGGTTCGACGACGCGATCATCGACTATCTGCGCAAGAAGCACAACCTGCTCATCGGCGCGCGGACGGCGGAGGAGCTGAAAATCGACATCGGCTCGGCGCGGATGCGCGGCGTAAAGCTGGAAATGGACGCCTGCGGGCGCAGTCTGGTTTCCGGCCTGCCGCGCGCGGTGACGGTCTCCTCCGAGGAGATGATCGAGGCGCTGGATGAGCCGCTGCGCGACCTGATGAGCGCGCTGCACCGGATGATCGAGCGCACACCGCCCGAACTGGCCAGCGATATCTTTGACGAGGGCATCACCCTCAGCGGCGGCGGCGCGCAGCTCTTCGGGCTGGACGGGGTTATCAGCGACCAGCTCAAGATTCGCACGACGCTGGCCGACGAGCCGGATCTCTGCGTGGCACACGGGCTGAGCGAGCTGATCGACGACGAGGAACGCTACGAGAATATTGATCTGGTCTCCGGCAGTCGGAGCGATTTGCTGGGGGACGACTGAGCAGAATTGAAATCATTTCCGGCGGCGCGGGGGAGGGAAGCCCTTTGCGCCGCTTTTTTGGATAAATGAAAAGAAAAACTTGAATTGTAAAGACGTTTGCGTTACAATGATGATGTAAGGAGGCGAAAAACAGATGGAAAAAGCGACGACTTTGAATGTTCGGGTGAACCCGATGGTGAAAGCGCGGGCGGAAGAAGTGCTTTCCAAACTGGGCGTGCCGATGTCAACGGCGATCAATATGTATTTGAATCAGATATCGCTTACGGGCGGGATTCCGTTCGCTGTTACACTGCCGCAAGCGCCGAACGCGATCAACATGGATAAGATGACGGAAGCGCAGCTTCACGAGAAACTGGCGCGCGGCCTTGCAGATGCAGAGAAGGGTAATCTTTACGATGCGGCAGAGGTATTCGCGCGATACAGAGAGAAGCGTGAATGATGAAACAGTACGCTGTAAAGGTGACCGACGGAGCGCTTGAAGACATGCGGGCGCTTCGAGATTATATCGAAAATGAGTTGCTCTCGCCCGGCAATGCGGAAAGGCAGTATCGGCGTATTGCGGAAAAGATACTGACATTGAGCGCATTTCCGGAAAAATATGCGCTTGTAGATTTTGAACCCGAACGTTCAAGGGGATTGCATCGGGCGGTTGTCGATCATTATTCCGTTTTCTATGTGATCGAAGAAGATCGGGTTGTCGTTACAAATGTGCTTTACAGCGCATCCGGTATTGAAAACAGAATTCGAAATTGAAATCATTTCCGGCGGCGCGGGGGGAGGAAAGAACCCTGCACCGCTTTTCTTTATGCCATAAATGTGATACAATCAATCTATCTTCTTTGATTTCGCGAAGCGAAGCGGGGGTGCAGGGGAATCATTCCCCTGCTGGGGTTTGGGGCAAAGCCCCAAAAAAGATGTAAGAGAGGTAACGATATGCGCTACGACGTGCTGCTGTGCGACGCGGATAACACGCTTTTTGATTTTAACAAGGCGGAGGAAAACGCCTTTGCCATCGCCTGCGAGGAGATGGGCTTTTCGTCTACGCCGGAGCTGCTGGCGACCTATTCCGCCATCAACGAGGCGCTTTGGAAGCTGCTTGAGCAGGGCAAAATCGAGCAGAGCGTTCTGCGCGTGCGGCGGTTTGAACAGTTTCTGGAGGCGATTCACAGGGACGGCGACGCGCAGCGGATGTGCGACGCTTTCGTTGAGGCGCTGGGTCAGCAGAGCGTGCCGCTCGACGGCGCGGTGGAGGCGGTCAGGCGCTGGAGCGCGAAAATCCCGGTTGTGATTGTGACCAACGGAATCGCGCAGGTGCAGCGCGGGCGCATGGCCAAAAGTGAGCTGAGGCCGTATATCAGCGGGCTGGTCATCAGCGAGGAGGTCGGCGCGGCCAAGCCGAACCCGCTGATGCTGGAAAAGGGCATGGAACTGGCGCGGGCGACGGGTAAGCGGCGCGCGCTGATGCTCGGCGATTCGCTGACCAGCGACATTGCGGCGGCGAAGAACGCGGGGATTGACGCCTGCTGGTTCAACCCGAAGGGCGCGGCAAACGACAAGGGCTTGCCGATTGCATACGAAATCGCATCGCTGGACGAGGTGGACGCGATTCTTGACGGAACGGAGGGAGAAGCGTGAAGCGAAACATCAAAAAAATGGCGCTGGCGGCGATGCTGGCGGGCATGCTGGGCGGCCTGACGGGCTGTTTCATCCAGCCTGACCCGACGCTCGACCCGCTGCAAATCAGCGACGGGACGGTTCCGTTCGGCACGGTGCAGGCGCTGCCGACGAATACGCCGACCCCGGTGCCGCAGAACACACCGACCCCCACGCCGGACACGTGGCAATCCAGCGACCAGAGCACATGGGAGGATTGGTCCGGCGGCAGCCTGCCGACGACGACGCCCAAAACGGCGGCGACCGTTGCGCCGGGTGCGCAGAGCTGGCAGACCTCCACGCAGGATTACAACGCGGGCTATCCTGTGCTCCGCGTCGGCTCGACGGGCAGCGACGTGAGCGATTTGCAGGCGCGGCTGACCGAGCTGGGCTATTACACCGGCACGATTGACGGCAAATACTCCACCGGCACGCAGAGCGCCGTGACGGAATTCCAGAGCCGAAACGGCCTGACGGCGGACGGCATCGCCGGCCGCGCCACGCAGGACAAGCTCTATTCCGCGTCGGCGCAGCCCAAGACGGTCAGCGCGAGCGCTGTGGACAGCGGCTACACGCTGCTCAAGGAGGGCGCGTCCGGCCTCGAGGTGCGCAAGCTGCAGGGGCGGCTGGCCGAGCTGGGCTATTACGCGGGCGGCGTGGACGGCATTTACGGCTCGACGACGACCAGCGCGGTCAAGGCCTTCCAGCGGGCGAACGGCCTGAGCGGCGACGGGCAGGCGGGCAGCCAGACGCAGACGAAGCTGTATTCCGCCAGCGCGAAATACGCGGCCAGCCCGGTGGCGACGGCGAACCCGGATCAAACGCGCACGCTGACGGTCGGCATGACGGGCAACGACGTTTACGCCTTGCAGGAGCGGCTGATCGAGCTGAACTATCTGAGCGGCGTGGCGGACGGCGTATTCGGCGCGGAGACGCAGAACGCGCTGACGGCGTTTCAGACCCGAAACGGCCTGACGGCAGACGGCACGGCGGGCGCAAGCACGCTCAAGAAGCTGAACGGAAGCTGCAAACCGGCCGCCGCGACGGCTGAGCCGAGCGGCAACGGCACCATGCGCGAGGGCGACACGGGCGAGGACGTATACACCCTGCAGGCGCGGCTGTTTGAATTGGGCTATTACAACGGGCGCATCGACGGGCGCTATTCCAGCGAGACGACGGCGGCGGTCAAGGCCTTCCAGAAGGCGAACGGGCTGGGCGCGGACGGCATAGCGGGCAAGGGCACGATGAACAAGCTGAACAGCGGCAACGCGGTTGCGGCGGAGACGACCGACGACGACATCGCCGACGAGCCGGAGACGACCTATCAGCCGGAGACGGCGTACACCGTGCTGCGGCGCGGCGACAAGAGCGATCAGGTGGAAGTGATGCAGCGCTATCTGGCGACGCTGGGCTATTTGAGCACCACGCCGGACGGGCAGTTCGGCTCGGGAACGGAGCGCGCGGTCAAGCTCTTCCAGGAGGCGAACGGGCTGAGGGCGGACGGCGTGGCGGGCAGCGGCACGCTCTCCATCCTGTACAGCGGAAGCGCGGTGAGTTACAATGCGTATTTCGGCGCGTCGGGCGGCTCGACGACCGTTTCGCCGACGGCCGTGCCGGATATGACGACGGTGATCCAGTGGGAGAGCGAAGGCGACAACGTGCGCCAATATCAGCAGCGGCTGGTCGAGCTGGGCTATCTGAACAGCAAATATGTGACCGGCAAATTCAACCAGAAGACCGTGGAGGCGACGAAGGCCTTTCAGACGATGAACGACTTGAAGGTGGACGGCGCGGCGGGGCCGCAGTCCCTCAAGCTGATTTATTCGGGCGACGCGCTGGACGCAAACGGCGTGCGCGTCGGCGACAAGCTGTCGAGCGCATCGGATACCGTGACGGTATCCGACGTGCTGACGGCGGGCATGAGCGGCGAACAGGTGCGGCAGGTGCAGAGCCGATTGGCGGCACTGGGGTACCTGTCCGCCTCTTTTGTAAGCGGCGCTTATGACGAGGCGACGGCGCAGGCCGTTCGGCAGTTTCAGCAGGCGAACGGGCTGACGGCGGACGGCGCGGCGGGCAGCGCCACGCAGTCGCGGCTGTACGCCAGCAACGCGGTGACGGCGCAGGTGGCCAGAGCCTCGGCGGACAACAGCGAGCGGCAGAGCGCCGAATACCGCGTGAACGGCGCGTATCAGGCGAGTCTGGCGGGCGGCGGCATTGCCGTGGGCGACAGAAACGCGCTCTACTGCGCGGATGCGTCGCAGGGCGGGATTTTGGTGAAGAAGCCGTATAACGGCGCGGCCGCCAGCGTGATGGCCTACGACGTGCCGCGATTTCTGCACCTGACCAACGGCAAGCTCTATTACGTCGCCAGCGAGGGCGGCGAGGACTGCGTGATCCGCCTGAACACGCAGAGCGGAAGCCGCGAGGTTTTGGCGCGCGTGGGCGTGGCGCTCAAGTTTGCGCTGTGCGACGGCGTGATGTATATGCTGGATGCGAACGCGGCGCTGAAAGAAAGAACGCTCTCCGGCGAGGAGAGCGAACTGATGACGGGCGTCAGCGATTTCACGCTGGACGCGACGGGCAAGGCGCTGCTCTGCGTGACGCAGGACGGCGTGGTTTCCTTCGGCATCCAGACCGGGCAGAGCGAGATGGTCTACACGGGCGCGGCGGATCAGGCGGCGATGTGCGGGCAGGCGCTGCTGGTGCGGGCGGGCGGGAGCATCGTTCGCGTGATGAACGGGCAGATGGCGACGATCCGCAGGGACGGCGCGACGTGCCTGTTCGTCTACGGGCAGAAGGTGATTGAGCTGACGGGCAGGGGCGTGATGACCTGCGACGTGAATGGCGAAAACGCGACGACCATCGCAAACGGTTCGTTTGAAGCCGCGTCGATTGCCAACGGCGTGCTGTATCTGGGCGGCGCGGACGGGTATACGCAGAGCGTGAGCTTATAAACGAAGCGCGTTATCCAGCGCGCGAAGGAACGCGGCACATTCATCATCATTCATCAACGCGGCGTAAGCGTCCTTTGCGGCGGAAACGAATTCCGCCCGCAGGCCGACAAGGCCGTAACTGCATAGCGGACAGACGGACTTTGCGCGGGTATCCAGCCTGACGCGCGGGGTTCCGTCTTTTTTGAAATGCAGAAAGAGCGGAAACAGGCGGCAGGCCAACGGGCGCTGCTCGCGGGCACAGAAACCATCACAGACAAAGAGATGAACGGGACGATCCGCCAGCGTGAAATTCGCCGGGATGACACGGCCGAACGCGCACCCCTCAAACAGCGCTTCCTCACCGGGAAAAAGGAGCATGCCCGTCTGCTCGTCGCCCTTGCAGCACGCGCCGCCGCAGAGACAGCCGCAGTCGGTCAAAAGCGGCGTGAGATCGGAAAGGCAAGCGCGTGCCGCCAAAATGGAGGTATACAGCGTCAGCCCTCCTCGCCGTGCTTTTGAAGCTGATCGTTGAGCAGATTGATGTTGCCGCAGCTCATGGTGATGACCAGATCGCCGGGCTGCCAATGTGCGCGCAGATAGGCCTCCGCGTCGTCGAAGGTCGGGGTATAATGCGCGGGAACGCCCTCCTTCTGCATGGCCTCCACAAGCATGGTCGCGTGGATATCGCCGGGGTCTTTTTCGCGCGCGGCGAAGATATCCGTCACCAACACGTCGTCGGCCAGATCGCAGCAGTGGATGTAATCCTGAAACAGCGTTTTGACGCGGGAATAGGTGTGCGGCTGCACGACGGCGAACAGGCGCTTGTGCGGCTGCTTCGCGGCGTTTTCCAGCGCGCTGCGCATTTCGGCGGGGTTATGGCCGTAATCGGTGTAGAGCTTCACGCCGCAGACCGTGCCCGTGTATTCAAACCGGCGGTGCGGGGCGGCGAAACGCGCGAGCGACGCGGCGACGGCCTCCGGCTGTGCGCCCGCCTCGACACACGCGGCCATCGTCGCCAGCGCGTGCATGACGTTGAACGCCCCCGGCACGCGCAGACGCGTATGCGCGACGGGCTTGCCCGCGAGGGCGAAATCAAATTCCGCGCAGCCGGTCTCGTCATATCGGAGATTCAGCGGCCGCCACTGGTTATCCTGCCCCAGACCATAGCTGACGGTGCGGCAGGTCTGCCGCCCGAGCAGCGCCGCCACGCGCGGGTCGTCGCCGTTGCCGATGCACACGCCGTTTTCCGGCAGAAGCGCGCAGAATCGGGCGAACGCATGGGCGATGTCGTCGATGTCCTTATAGAAATCGAGGTGATCCTCCTCGATGTTGGTGATGACGGCGATGGTCGGGTGGAACTGGAGGAAGCTCGCGTTGAACTCGCAGGCCTCCACGACGAAGGTATCGTGCCCGCCGACGCGGGTGCTGCCGCCGATGTAATCGAGCTGGCCGCCGATGTGAACGGTCGGGTCAAAGCCGGTATCCAGCATCGCCTCGGCGATCATCGAGGTGGTGGTGGTTTTGCCGTGCGTGCCGCAGACGTTGACGGCGTGGCGATAGCCCTCCATGAGCTGCCCCAGCAGCGTGGCGCGCTCCATCTGCGGAATCCCCAATTCCTCGGCGCGCACGCGCTCGGGGTTGCTCTTCGCGATGGCGGCGGAATAGATGACGATATCCGCGCCGTCCACGTTCTCCGCGCGCTGGCCGATGAAGACATGAATGCCCGATTGCTCGAGCGCGTCGGTTGTATAGGAACGGGCGGAATCGGAACCCGTCACGCGCACGCCGAGCTTGACCAGCATCCCGGCCAGGCCGCTCATCGAGCTGCCGCCGATGCCGATCAGGTGCGCGCGCCTGCCCGTATAATCCTTGATATGCGTCATAAGGCGCCTCCTTAGCATAAAAGAAATCTGTTTTCGCCTTCTATTATACGCCCGGAAAAGGCCGTCGATCAACCAAAATGCGAAAAAAAGCTGAACGTTTTGATAAACTGTGATAAAATTCGGAAAAAAGTGAAATTCAGGGCTTTATTTATTTGAAAAGCTGAATTATAATAGAGCAAAATCACTTTAACATTCGTATTTGGGAGGGATGGACATGGACCGCATCCGCCGCAACGAGCGACTTGCCGCCATGACAAGGATTCTGGTGGAATCCCCGAATAAAATCTTCACGCTCGGCACATTCTGCGAGATGTTCGGCGCGGCGAAGTCCACGCTCAGCGAGGATATCGACATCCTGCGCGGGGTGTTCGCGCAGTTCCATTTGGGGCAGCTGGATACCGTGACCGGCGCGGCCGGCGGCGTTCGCTATCGCCCGGTGCTCGCGCCGGAGGACGCTTACCGCACGGTGAAGGATCTGGCGCAGATGCTGGCCGCGCCGGGGCGCGTTCTGCCGGGCGGCTTCATCTACATGGCCGACATTCTGGCCATGCCGGAGGTCGTGGAGCGGATGGGCGTCATCATCGCCTCTCAGTTTTACCGCGCGGAGCCGGATTTCGTGCTGACGATGGAAACCAAGGGCATCCCGATTGCGATGATGACGGCGCGGGCGCTGGGCGTTCCGACGGTCATCGTCCGCAGGGACAGCAAGGTCTACGAGGGCCCGGCGGTGAACATCAACTATCTCTCCGGTTCGGGCAGCCGGGTGGAGACGATGAGCCTCTCCCGCCGCGCCGTGCGGGAAGGCCAGCGCGCGCTGATTGTGGATGACTTCATGCGCGCGGGCGGCACGGCGCGCGGCATGGTGGACATGATGCGCGAATTCTCGGTGACGGTGGTGGGCGTTTGCGTGCTCATCTCCACGAAGGAACCGGTGAAGAAGCGTCTGGACGGCGTGAAGAGCCTGCTGGTCATCGACGAAACGGACGAGAGCGCGGGCAGCGCGAACATCCACCCGGCGAACTGGCTGATTCAGGCGGCGGGAAAGGCGTAAGCAAACGGGCGGCGTTTGACGATCCGCCCTAAAAAACGAACAATCAGCTTTTTTCAGCGGGAGCGCCCTTGTCGGCGTTCCCGCATAGGCTGTTTTGGGAAACGGAGGCATATATGTTCATTGTGGTCGGTCTGGGCAATCCGGGCAGGGAATACGCCAGAACAAGGCACAACGTCGGCTTCGACGTGATCGACGTGCTCAGCGAAAAGCACCATATTCAGCTCACCAAAAACGCGATGCACGGGCAGATCGGCGAGGGCTTTGTCGGCGGGGAAAAGCTGGTGCTCGTCAAGCCGCAGACGTTTATGAACCTCTCCGGCCAGTGCGTGACGGAGCTGGTTTCGTGGTATAAGCCGGAGATGGATCACCTGCTCCTGATCTACGACGACATCGACCTGCCGCTGGGCAAGCTGCGCATGCGCGAAAAGGGCAGCGCGGGCACGCATAACGGCATGCGCTCGGTCATCGGCCTTTTGGGCAGGCAGGATTTTCCGCGGCTGCGCGTCGGCGTGGGCAAAAAGCCGGAGGGCTGGGAGCTGGCCGACTGGGTGCTCAGCCATTACCAGACCGAGGCGGATCGCAAGACGCAGTTCGATGCGTTTCTGCGCGCGGCGGACGTGGTGGACGACCTGATGAAGAACGGGCTGGAGAGCGCCATGCGGATGGCGAACGCGCCGGCGTAACTGATCTTCGCGGAGCGATGCGGGAGGCGCGGGAACCTCGGGTTCCTGCCGGAGTTTGGGGCAGAGCCCCATCGTAAAGGAGTTACCATGCAGACGCATTTTCTCTTTGATGTGCTCGACGGCTACAAGCCGTTTGAGCAAATGGCGCAGGAAAGCCAAAACAGCGGCGCGGTGATCGCGGCCAGCGGCATGGCGGGCGCGCAGAAGGCGCACGCGGCCTGCGCGTTGGCGGCGCGGACGGGCAGACCGCTGCTTTTCCTGTGCGACAGCGAGCGCAGCGCGACGCAGACGATGGAGGATGTTTCCGCGCTGCTGGGCGGCGGCGTGTGCCTGCTCCCCGCGCGGGAAATCACGTTCTACCAGGATGTGGCGGCCAGCCGCGAGGTGGCCTATCGCCGCATCGAGGCGATGCGCAGGGTGCTGAGCGGCGAGGCGCGCGCGATTGTCGCCCCGGCGGACGCGATGCTCCACCGGATGATGCCGCGCGAGGCGTTTAACCGAAACACGATCTCCCTGCGCGTGGGCGACGTGACGCCGATCGACCTGCTGATCGAGCGGCTGCTCGCGGCGGGCTACACGCGGGAATACATGGTCGAGGGCAAGGGGCAGTTCTCCGTGCGCGGCGGGATCATCGACGTATACCCGGCCGACGCGCTGAGCGCGGTGCGCATCGAGTTTTTCGACGACGAGCTGGATTCCATCCGCGCGGTCGATGTGATGAGCCAGCGCAGTCAGGGCAATATGCAGGAGGTCGTCATCCCGCCCGCGAGCGAAGCGCCCGTGCCGCAGGCGGGCACAGAAGCGCTGGCGCGGCTGCTGCTGGAGGCGCTGGCGCGACAGGAAGCCGTCGCCAAAAAGGGCGAGAGGGGAAAAAGCGACGACGCATCCCTGGCGGATCTGCCGCTGGAGGAGGGCGAAATCGCCGCGCCGGAGGCCTTCACTCGCGAAAACCGCACGATGGAGCGCTTCGGCGAAAAGCTGCGCGCGGCGGTCAGTCAGATGCAAAACGGCGTGAGCAACCGGATGCTCGAAAAATTCATCAACCTGCTCTATCCGCAGACGGAGACGATTCTGGATTACATGAACCGCCCGATTGTCGTGCTCGACGAGCCGGAAGCGCTCTTTGCCCGCATGGACAGCCGAACCGGCGAGTTTGGGCAGGCGATTACGGCGGCGCTCGAACGCGGCGAGGCGCTGCCCGAGCAGCACGGCCTGATGCTCACGCAGGACGAGGCACTCTCGGCGATGCGGCAGACGACCCTGCTCGCGCTGACGACGATTCTGCGCCCGGTGGAAAAGCTGAAGCCGACGCTGCTCTGTCCGATGGGCGGCATGGGCGCGGGCAGCTACGGCGGACGGACGCACGACATGTGCGCCGATTTCGCGCGCTGGCAGCAGGACGGCTGGCGGATTCTGGTGCTCTCCGGCGGCGCGGCGCGTGGCGAACGCATGCGCCAATCCTTTGAGGATGAGGGCGTGAAGGCGGCGTTTGACGAGCTGGGCACGGCCGCGCCGAAAAGCGGCGAATGCCGCATCTATCCGCTGACGCTCTCCGGCGGTTTCCAGTATCCACAGATCAAGGTTGCGGTGATCGCCAGCGGCGACGTTTACGGCGCGAAGAGCGCCAAGGGCAAGCCGAAAAAGCAGCAGGGCAGCAAAATCGCCTCGTTCACCGATCTGAACGTCGGCGATTACGTGGTGCACGAGACGCACGGCATCGGCATCTATCAGGGCACGAAGCGCCTGACCAGCGAAGGCGCGAGCCGCGATTACCTGCTGGTGCAGTACCTTGGCAGCGACAAGCTGTATATCCCGGTGGATCACCTCGACCGGATTCAGAAATACATCGGCGGCGGCGAGGGCGCCGCGCCCAAGCTCTCGCGGCTGGACGGCAGGGACTGGGACAAGCAGAAATCGAAGGTGCGCGAAAGCCTCAAGGAGCTGGCCTTCGACCTCGTGAAGCTCTACGCCGAGCGGCAGAAGAACAGGGGCTACGCCTTTGGGCCGGACACGCCGTGGCAGCAGGAATTTGAGGAGAACTTCCCCTACGACGAAACGCCCGACCAGCTTCAGGCCACGGAGGAGATCAAGCGCGACATGGAGCGCGACCTGCCGATGGACCGCCTGCTCTGCGGCGACGTGGGCTACGGCAAAACGGAGGTTGCGCTGCGCGCGGCGTTCAAGGCCGTGATGGACGGCAAGCAGGTCGCCATCCTCGCGCCGACGACCATCCTCGCCCAGCAGCACTACAACACGCTGATGCGTCGGATGGAGGGCTTCCCCGTGCACGCGGACGTGCTCAGCCGCTTCCGCTCGGCCAAGGAGCAGAAGGAGAGCCTGCGCCGCCTCAAGGACGGCGAAATCGACATCATCGTCGGCACGCACAGGCTGCTGGCCAAGGATGTGCAATTCAAAAACCTCGGCCTGCTTATCGTCGATGAGGAGCAGCGCTTCGGCGTCGGGCACAAGGAAAGCATCAAGAACATGAAAAAGACAGTGGACGTGCTCACGATGTCGGCCACGCCGATCCCGCGCACGCTGCACATGTCCATGGTCGGCATCCGCGACATGAGCCTGCTGGAAACGCCGCCGCAGGCGCGCTACCCCGTGCAGACCTACGTGATGGAATATCAGGACAGCGTGATTCGCGACGCGATTCTGCGCGAAATCGGGCGCGGCGGGCAGGTCTTCTTCCTCTATAACCGCGTCGGCTCGATTGACCAGTGCTACAAGCAGCTTTCAAAGCTCGTGCCGGAGGCGCGCATCGCGATTGCGCACGGCCAGATGCGCGAGCACGCGCTGGAAGACGTGATGCTGGATTTCAGCCAGCAGAAGTTTGACGTGCTGCTGTGCACGACGATCATCGAATCCGGTTTGGATATCCCGATGGCGAATACGCTGATTATCTACGACGCAGATCACTTCGGGCTGGGGCAGCTCTATCAGATGCGCGGGCGCGTCGGCCGCTCGAACCGGCTGGCCTACGCCTATTTCACGGTTCGGCCGGGCAAGGTGCTCTCCGAAACGGCGCAGAAGCGCCTCGACGCGATTCGCGAATTTACGGAGTTCGGCTCGGGCTTCCGCATCGCGATGCGCGATTTGGAGCTGCGCGGCGCGGGCAACCTGCTCGGCCCGCAGCAGAGCGGCCACCTCGCCAACATCGGCTACGATCTGTATTGCAAGCTGCTGGAGGAAGCGGTTTTGGAGGCGCAGGGCGAAGCGCCCAAGCCGAACCGCGACGTGGAGACGCGCATGGATGTGCACGTCAACGCCTATCTCCCGGCGGAATACGTCACGGGCGACAGGCAGCGGCTGGAGGTCTACAAGCGCATCGCCTCCATCACGACGGCCGCGCAGCGCGACGACGTTGAGGAGGAGCTGGTCGATCGCTTCGGCGACGAGCCGCTCTGCGTGGCGAACCTCGTCGCGGTGGCCTACCTCAAGGCGATGTGCGAAAAGCTGGGCATCGACCGGGTGAATCAGGCGGACGGGCGCATCGACATGCGGTTTGCGCTCAACGCGCAGGTGGACGGCCAGAAGCTCTTCACTGCGCTGAACGGATTTGACAAGCGGCTGACGCTCAACGCCGCGCTGCCGGTGACGCTGACGCTTCGGGATCAGACGCTGAACCGCGAGGATCTGCTGATGCTCTGTGTCAAGGTGATGGAGCGGCTGCTCGCGCGCATGGAGCTGAGCGCGGCGTAAACACGATCCGCCCAAATTTGCAAAATGGGGTTGCAATTTGTGCGCAAATCGAGTACAATATCCCAGTAGAATGTGATGACGGATGGAGCTCATGCAATGCGAGGGTGTGAACCTTGTCAGGGCCGGAAGGCAGCAGCAATAAGCATTGTATCGTGTGTGCCGTGGGAATTTTCTGCCCCGAGCATTCTACGATTGCGCCATACAGCGTCGGTGAAAACCGACGCTTTTTTCTTTTTTGGGAAATAAAAAAAGGACGTCAATCCGATGAAACGGAAATTGATCGTCCTTCCATAAAAGGGAAAGCCTTATACTAATTCGCAGTTAAAATGCTTAACAGAGCGCATCAGATTTTTTGTTCTGACGAAGCCAAGTGAAGTGAGGCGTACTGGAGGTACGTTGAACGGAACGAGGCAAAGTCAGAGCGAAAAAGATGGTGCGCGGATTAAGCCATTTTAACAAGAATTAGTATTACATGCTGATGAGGCCGAAGGCGTTGGCGACCGAGCTGATGAGGATGATCGCCGCGAACAGCGGGCAGAGATAGCGGATCATCAGCGTGAATACGCGCTTGCGGCGGAAACGCTCCTCGCCGTGGCAGACCTCCTGCTCGATGGCCGCGATCCCGGCGACGCGGGAAACCAGCAGGCAGATCGAAATCGCCGCAATCGGCATCATCACGGAATTGGTCAGGAAATCGAAGAAATCCAGAAACTGCATGCCCAGAAGCGTGACGTTGGCCAGCGGGCCATAGCCCAGCGAGGAGAGGCTGCCCAGCGTAATCATCACCGCGCCCATCAGCACCGTCGATTTTTTGCGGCTCCAGCCCAGCTCATCCTGAAAGGTGGAGACGGCGCTTTCCGTCAGCGCGATGGAGCTGGTCATGGCCGCGAAGAGCACCAGCACGAAGAACAGGATGCCGACCGCCGTGCCCAGCCCCATGCTGTCAAACACCTTCGGGATGGTGATGAACATCAGCGAGGGGCCGGCCTGCAGAGTGGCCGATTCGCTGCCGGAGAACGCGAAGATGGCGGGAATAATCATCAGACCGGCCATCACGGCAATCGCGGTATCGAAAATCTCCACCGTTTCCGTCGAGCCTTCGATGGAAACGTCTTTTTTCATATACGAGCCGAAGGTAATCAAAATGCCCATCGCGATGGAAAGCGAATAGAACATCTGCCCCATGGCGGTCACGACCGTCATCCACGAGAAGTTTTCAAAATTCGGCACGAGGAAATATTTGACGCCCGCCAGCGCGCCCGGCCGCGTGACGGAATACCCCGCGATCAGCACGGAGAGCACGACGAGCACCGGCATCATCAGCCGGGAGACGCGCTCAATGCCGTTGCGCACGCCCGCGTAGATGACAAACAGCGTCGCCAGCGCGAAGACGATGAAGCACAGCTCGGCGGACAGGCCGTTGGAGATGAACGCGCCGAAATAGCCGTCGGCCGCCAGCGCGTGGCCGTTGCCGAGCAGGTATTCCACCAGATACTTGATGACCCAGCCGCCGATGACCGAGTAATACGGCACAATGAGAATCGGGATGACGGCGTTGAGCCAGCCGCCCGCCGACAGCCAGCGCGATTTGCCGAAGGACTGAAACGCGCCGACGGGGCTTTTGCCGGTCATGCGGCCGACGGCGGTTTCCGCGACGATCATGGTATAGCCGAAGGTCAGCGCCAGCAGGATGTAGATCAGCAGGAAGATGCCGCCGCCGTACTTGGCCGCCAGATAGGGGAAGCGCCAGATGTTGCCAAGGCCCACGGAGGCCCCGGCCGCGGAGAGCACGAACCCGATCTTGCCGGAGAACGTGCTGCGGGAATGAGAATGCTTTTGCATGCGTGTCAAACCGTCCATTCTTTTTTCATGTAGAAATCAGTGTAACACAGCGGGCGGGGAAAAGCAATGCGGCGGCGCGGGAAAGGCGAAAAAGACGCGCGGTATCAAAGCGAAAGCGTCAATTCGCATTGGTTGACGGGCGGCTGGCTCAGAATGTCGGCCAGATAGAGGGGGAGAAAGCCGCTCTGCGCCTGCCAGCGCTTTTCAAGCGCAGAATCCCGCGCGAGGGTATCCATGCGGCCGGAAAAATACGCGGCGTTGGCCTCGGCGAAGAAATCGGCCAACTGCTCGGGCGCATCGTCCCCGGCGATGGCGGCGAGCGCCTGACGGAGACAGCAGGCGCGGAAAAAATCCGCGGAATAGGCGGCAAAATCCAGCAGGTTGGGGTCGGAAAGCCCCTGCGCCGCCGCCCAGTCGGAAACGCGGACGGGCGCGGTGCGGTAGGTCAGCGCATCCGCCGTCAGCGTCAGCACGCCGTATTGATTCGGCGAAACGGCCAGCGACGAGGTGGCGATATCCCACAGGCCGGAATCGGTCTGCCCCATGTGCTGGAGGTGGATATGGCCGCTGAGGTTGCACAGCACGGGCGAAACGGCATACAGGCGGCGCAGCGCATCCGCGTTGCGGATGGTGAAGCCGGAGGAAAGCAGGCCGCTGTGGTCGATCAGGTTTTGGTGGCTGACGGCGATGACGCGGCAGCCGTCCGCCTGCGCCTGCATGAGCTGACGGCGCGCCCACGAAAGCGTGCCCTTCAAAACGGCGTTCGGCGCGGCGGAGGTGTTCACGTCGAGCATCAGCAGGCGCAGATCGTCGGAGAGCGCCGCCACGTAGCTCAGCGAATCCGCGTCGCGGGAGAGCGCGCCGTCAAAGCCGAAGGCATGATAAAGGACGGCAAATTCCCCGGCGGTCACGCCGTCCACCCGCGTGTAGCCGTCGCCCTCAAAGCGCGCGGCGCTGCTGCTGTTCAAATCGTGGTTGCCGGGGAGGACAAACACGGGAATACCCGCGTCGCGGACACGCGCAAGCCGAAGGGAAAGCGCCTCGTGGCTCTCGCGCGCGCCGTTGAAGGTCAGGTCGCCGGAGAGAATCAGCGCGTCCGGCTTCTCGGCGATCACCTGAGCGACAAACGCCTCGATCAGCGCGTCGCTGTACGCCATCGCCTTGCCGTCGCCCTGCTCGATCAAATCGGTGAAGAGCGCGCCGTTGTCCGTCAGCGTCGGGGCGATATAGTGTAAATCCGTCGCCGTAAAGAGCACCGCGCGGGGCTCGCACAGCGCAAGGACGGGGACGAGCAGAAGAGACAGGCACAGAAAGAGACATTTTTTCATAGGTGAGCGTCCTCCCGAAAAAAGATAATCCATTATAGCATACATGCGGGAAAAAACGGGAGTAGGCACTTTGGGGTAACCATGGCGCTTGAATGGGCGGCGGCGCGCGGGGGCGGGGCGAAACTTAAAAGAATGAGGCGGGGCGGGGCTGACGATGGGGCGATTCGGAAGAACTAAAAAATTTTGGAAAGAACGGCCGAATGGGTGTGAATTTTCGCGAATTTTTACGTCTAGGTAAGTGAAACAGGAAATTCGATGGACGATGGACAAGACAAGAAGGAGGGACGAGGATGAAAAGATTCGCGGGGATGATGGGGGCGCTGCTTCTTGTGCCGACGCTGGCATTGGCAAGCGGCGACATGGTTTCCATTTCCGAACTGCGCCAGCAGGTTGAGATGATGGGGCGGTGGACAAAGACTTATGACACACCGAATGGCGAAGTGAGCGTGGACATACCTATTATCGTGCCTGAGGTGGAAAATGTGCCGATTTTACAGGTAAGCGCGGTAATGGGAAAAGACGTTGCGGAAGAAAAAGGACTGCACAAATCTGTAGATCAGGAGAATGCGGGCGCGGGTATTTTCTATGATGACTTTGATATTCTTTCCAAATTGAACGCGGATGTGGATGACGCCGCGATAATTTTCTGCGCAAATCCGAAGGAAATTGATTTAGCATTTTTACAGGTTTCGCATAATGATCCTAATTCAATGCGCGGGGGAAGCTGGGACTACAGCAGCGACTATTATTATCCGAATGAAATGAATCCAGAAACGTTGTTTGCGGAAGAAAATGAGCAGCCGATGTCAACAGCAAATGATGTGCTGGCAGTTTTGCTGCAAAACTATTATGGACGCGAGAATGCGGATTACGGCGTGGATTATGTGGAAGTACGGGGCAAAGCAAGGAAAAGAGTTGGACGGACAAAGAATGATTTGGGTGCTTATAAAAAAGATTACCCGAAGGCGACGTATTATATCAGCTTCAGGCAGAAGCTCGAAGGAATCCCCATTTACTTGGAAATTGGACACAAAATGCTGACAACGAATCAAACTTACGTTACGCAAGAGGTAGCGCTTAAATGCCAGAGAATCAGAGGGATAGAGACGAACACGTTGGAGTATATGGATGAAACGTCCTTCATCTTGGATACTACATGGATGAGAGAAGAAAAGAGGATTCAGGAGGATGTGCCGCTTGCAACGCTTGAAGACGTGATGCGGGCACTTGAAAAGCGGATCGAGGAAGGTTATATTCGCGATATTTATGCACTCAGACTGGGGTATGTCTGCTATCTGGATGATACATCGCCGGATACCTATACGCTCTATCCGGCATGGGTCTGCGATTGCATCTACGCCAATTCGCCGCGAGAGCAGATCGAGGAAAACGATGTGACCGATGCGTTCAGGGAGAATTACAGGTATGAGCAGATTCTTGTGGATGCACAGACATGCGATATCCAAGAGGGATGGATAGATCGAGATGAAGGGCTGTATCATGCCGAACCGATGACGTGGGGGAAAATACAATGAAGAAAATATTGTTTGCACTTTGCGTGCTGATGATTGTCCCGACGCTGACATTGGCAAACAGCGACATGGTTTCTGTTTCCGAACTGCGCCAGCAGGTTGAGATGATGGGGCGGTGGACAAAGACTTATGAAGCGCATGGGCGGACGATTGAGGTGGATGTGCCGATCATTGTGCCGGAAGTGGAAGAATTTCCTGTTTTTTCAGTTGAACCCTACTATGCGGTATACGAGCAGCGCTTAACCAGAGATGGAACTATGCTGGAGAAAATCGGAGAAGATGGATGGTGTTCAGTATATGCAGAACAAAATTTACTTTCAGAAGAGGGGATAATAGGAGAAGCAAAGGCATTAGACCTCGATGATTTTGAACAGGTTGACTTTGATGCAAACTATTCTTCGCCAAGAGATGAGCATAATCTGAATACAAAATACACGAGTGAATTTTTTTACCCATACGAGATTGAGCAGACGGATACCTATGCGGAGGACAATCCTGCGTCGCTAGAAGATGCTGTGGCGAACATGGAAAAGGTCGTTGGTTATTTCTATCCTGAAGAACCGGCTGTTATGGTGGATCGTGTGGAACTACGTTCGCGGTTGCATAAGGTTAAAGGGATAGATGATTATAATCTCGGAGACTATGTGGAAGATTATCCATCAGGAACATATAATCTGAGTATTAGAGAAATGATGGACGGAATTCTGATTTATGTAGATGTTGGAGATAGACTTTCCTTGGATTTGGCTTCTGATAAAGGCAAAAAGGGTGTAAACGATTTTTGGCGAAAAAATGTAAAGCTATGGCGTGTGAGAGATAATTATTTTGAGTTTATGAATAAAAGCCGATTTGAACTAGATACAGTATGGCTGAAAAGAGTAAATAAAATTGAAGAAGATGTACCATTACAAAATGTTGATGTAATTATAAATAACTTGGAAAAGGAAATTGAAAAGGGAAAGATTAGGAAAATATATGCTTTGAAATTGGGATACTGCGTCTATTTCAGTGATGAAGGAAAAAATATATATACGATTTACCCGATTTGGATGTGTGAGTGTGATTATACAGAGTCAGCAAAGGAAGAATTGAAAAAATCTGAGCAGATTCCGGATGAGCGAAAGCAGTATTATTATAAGCAGCTTGTGATCAATGCTCAAACTGGACAGATTGAACCTTATTTAATAGAAAAACAAGAACTGGCTTACTGCCCGCGGGTTATCACATGGGAGGATACACAATGAGAAAAATAACATTATTATTTTGTGTTTTGCTTCTTGTCCCGACGCTGGTATTGGCAAACACCGACATGGTTTCCGTTTCCGAACTGCGCCCTTGATGAAACGCCCCAGCCATCCTTCACGGGTGGCTGGTTTCTTTTATGCGGGCGCAAAAAGGATGACGGCGCAGATGCGGCGAAATAACAGGGTTGAGGAACGGACTTTTGATTCTTCGGCCAAACGCGCCTTCTGCGCGCGCGAAACGGCGGTTTTGAAAAATTATGGAAAGAACGGCCAAATGAATATGAATTTTCGCGATTTTTTACGTCTTGATAGGTGAAAGGAGGATGAAAAAGGGTGACAGGCAATACCTTGGTACCGGGTAAAGCCTCCGAAACGGAACTCTGCCGAATGATGGACGAATACAGCTCGATGCTGGTCGGCATATGCGCCATCCTGCTCGACGACAGGGATTTGGCGCAGGACGTTGTACAGGAGACATTCATCCGGGTGTATAAAAAGATGGATAGCTTTCGCGGAGCGCGCCCCGAGAGCGAAAAGGCATGGCTGACGCGCATCGCCGTCAATCTTTGCAGGGATGAAAAGAGAAAAAGCTGGTTTCGCCTGAGAGAACGGGCAAAGCCCATCGACATGACGGCGATCCCCATGGAGGATGCGACGGAGGAGGCACGGGAGCTGTACGCGGCCGTGCAGGCGCTGCCGAAGAAATACCGCGAGGTCATCCTGCTGTATTACTATCAGGATTTGACCGCGCAGGAGATCGCCGCGATTTTTCATCAGGCGACAGGCTCGATTTATCACAAGCTGAGCGTGGCTCAGCAGATGCTGAAAAAGACCTTGGGAGGGGTGTGAATTTGGTGGATGAACAGAAGTTGAGAAACGCGCTGAAGGCATGCCTTCCCCAGAGCGAGTTTCCGCCCGAGCGCCGTCAGGCGGTGCTGCGGGCCATCAGAAAGGAAGAACCGATTGTGAAGAGAAAGATTTCGACCGCGCTGGTCTTCGCCATCGTGATGACGCTGATCGTCGGCGGCGCGGCGCTGGCCGCAAACCTCGGCGTTTTCGGCCAATCCGTGAACAACGACGACAACGAGCAGAGCGTCGGACGGCTGGAAAAGCTGGAGGACGTATCCGCCACCTACAACGACACGCAGGCCGTGACCGCGCCCTCGCAGAGCGCGACCGAAGCGCCGAAGACCACCCGCGACGAGCTGATGGCGAGCCTGTACAACCGCCGCTTCAACCTGACGCTCAATCAGGCATATTTCGACGGCTACAAGCTGTATTATTCCTACACGCTGACCAGCGACTGCAAGACCGGCTTTATCACCGGCGAGGGGATGCCGACCGGCTTTGACGACACGTGGCAGAGCACGGAGGCGGGCAAATACGCCACTGGCCGCACCTATATATCGGACGACGCCATCCAGCGGGAGATCGTGACGTATTTCTCCGGCCACCCCGTCGGCTACATTGCATACGAATCCATGGGCGTGGGCGACGGCGCGGACATGGGCGGCAAGCCGCTGACCATTCTGGATAGCGGCGAGGAGCGCGTCAACGCCTACACGATTCAGGGCTTCCAGGAGGTCGAAATGCCGGACGGCTTCGAACCGACGGATGAGATCGAAATTGAAATGTCTATCCTGTATGGCATGAGCGTTTGGGCGCAGGATGAGAAGAACGTCTACCACGAATACATGATGACCCCGGAGAACCGCGGCTTCTTCCGCCTGCCGTTCAAGGTCAAGCTGAACGGTCAGACCGAAACCTACACCGGCTCGGTGACGACCAGCGCATACAGCGCGCAGGCGACGGTTCGCGTCTCCGACGTGGATATCAGCGGCGAGGTCGTGTTCGATGCGCCGGAATGGGCGGAGGCGTTCGAGGCCAGTGCGGACGGCAAGCATGAGATGGAAATGCCGTATATCAACAGCTATACGCTCGTCGCCGACGGCGTGGAGCTGCAAAACCGCGACGGCGCGTTCGGCGTGAACAAGGACGGCAAGTTCTTCGTCTGGATTCGCTACGACCTGCCGGAGAGCATGAACAGCCTGGTGCTCGTGCCGAATGGATCGGGCATCGACTACAAGGCGAAGATCGCCGCGGGCGAAACGCCGACCCACGAGAACGAGGATATCGTTCTGCTCAAGTAACCCACCCTTCCGGGGCGGCCTGAAAGGGTCGCCCCGATTTTGTAAGCTGTCCGCCCGCAAACGGGAGGACAGCGCCTTTCCGTCAAGAAGGAGCGTATGAGGATGAAACGATTGTTTGCGGCGATAGCCGTAATGATGCTTGTGCCGACGATTCCGGCTGTTTGTTGCGCAGAAAGTTATCAGAACATAGAAACGCTTCGGGAGCAGAGCCAGAAAGAAGTGGTGTTCGACTGCAAAGATCAATACGGGAGAAATATTTATATCGACACGGACGTCATCATCCCGGAGGTCGAATGTGTCCCCATAGTGGTTGTTGAAAAACCCAAATATGAAGACTGTGAAATAGGGCGCGTGTGCGGTCAATATGCGGACGCAACGGAAGAAGACGACGCAAAACGTTTTATGTATAGCGACAACGGGTTTGATTATGATATTCAAATATTCACAATAGGAAACACAGATGTGTCGATCCTATGCGATCCAAGCGATTCAAAAGGGGCGTTTGACAATAACGAAGAAATCCCCAGCGGAAAGACGTTCTGTTCCAGCAATGTAGAAGACGATGAAACCATACAAAAAGGAATGGAGAGCATCACCAAGAATCTTCAGACTCTTTTCCCGGATTTTGATCTCGAACTGGGTTTTTCTTGGGTGCAAATCATTGAAAACAGCCGCCTCAGATATACCTACACGCTGAGGCAGAAGATGGAGGGAATACCCATCCTGATGGGCGCGGGAGACCCAGTGGTTGGCGTATCGGAGAAAACGATAGGATTTAAGAAACCTGAAAGCTGGAAGCGATCAAAGACCTTTAGATGGGGAGATTTTTTCTCGTGTTGGAACGATATGGCTTATCACGACGGCGGATGGAACGTTCGAGTAGCGCCTCTTATGGAAATTGAAAAGAAATATGATGATGTTCCGCTTGCGGATATCAATCGGGTTTTTGAAGCCATACAAAATAAAATTGAGGAAGGAAATATCCGGAACATATACGCAATCAGATTCGGCTATTGCTGCTATATCGGGGAAAATGATGAAGACGTGCTTTTCCCGGTTTGGCAAATAGAATGTGATTATTATTATAACCCAAAGGAAAAAACAAAGGAATACAAAGAGGATGAGGAGGCAGCCCCGATGGCGCGGCTGATGTATCGAACAATGATCGTCAACGCGCAGACAGGTGAATTTATGAATCCCGCCAAACTGAAAGAAAAACTGCTGGACTGCCCCGAAATCATCACATGGGAGGATGTACAATGAAAAAGATATTTGCCGCGCTTTGTGCGCTCTTGCTTGTACCGACGATGGCGAGCGCGAATTCTGATTTGGTTTCCATTGCTGAGTTGCATCGACAGACGGTGGAGAGGGGACGGTGGACAAAGACCTACGACACGCCGAACGGCGAGTTGAACGTGGATATCCCGATTCTCGTACCGGATGTGGAGAAATGCCCTGTCATCACGGTGGAAAACGATCGGCCGTTTACGCCGGAAATTGCTGACGTGATGCTGAAAAACGCATTTGAGCGAAACGGCATGACGTGGTTTCGATATGACATGAACAGCCAACCGTTTGATGTGAGTTGGGGAACCCTTGGTATGGGCATGACGACGGATTACGAAAGCGCCAAGGAATTTGGCATGAATACAGGCGAATGGCTCGGGGAAAAATGGTCGAATTACGACGCAAAGCCAAACGATTACCGCTATCCGTGGGAACTGAATATGAATAGTTCGTACATACGCGGCGGCACTCAAACCGTGGCGGAAGCAATGGCGTGTTTTCAACACGTGATTGACGAAGCATATCCGAATAAGGGCTACATGATTGCGCCCAAGCGCATTGCGATTCATGGAAGCACAGCCATCGACGGGGAGAATAACGGAGGCAAGGGCTATTACACCATCCGTGCGGAACAAGTGGTGAATGGCATCCCGATGATCGGGGCGCTTTGCTCTACTCTCGGGGATAACAGTTTTCGCGTGGCGTATGGGTCTACGCCGGAAACAAACCGTATCGCGAACCGTCTTGCACCTTATAGCCTTGGCTCGAATTGGCGGACGGATGTATATTTGAAGATGTATACATCGAGCAACACGGATTACAGCGTGTACGTCAGCATGAACCGTATTCGCACTGTGGAGCAGGAGGACGTGCCGCTTGCGCCGCTTGATCGCGTGTTGGAAAGTATCGAAAAGGAAATTACAACAGGGCGTATCCGCAATATCCATGCGCTGCGGCTGGGATATATGCGATACTCTAATCCCGAAATGGAGGATTACGCATGGGCTGTACCGATGTGGGTGCTGGATTGCGATTATGTACCGAACGGAAAGCAGAGTATTGTGGACAGCTTCCACGAGCATTTCGAGCTGAATCGGTGGGAAGCGTATGAATTTGCGCAGATTCCGCTGAATGCGCAAACCGGCGAGATGAAAATCATCACGACCGGCGATGAAGCGACGTTTGCTGTGCCGAAGATGACGACATGGGAGGATGTACAATGAAAAAGATGTTTGCCGCACTTTGTGCGCTCTTGCTTGTGCCGACGATGGCGAGCGCAGAACTGATTTCGATTACCGAGCTGGTGCAGGAAACGCCGGAAGCATGGATAGAAGAAATTGATGTGAACGGGAAAACAATCAGCATTGACGCGCCGATTTATGTGCCGGAGGTGGAGACATTACCAGTGCTGAAAGTGACAATGATCGAAGCGAACGACGATGCAGTTCAGACATATGTAAATGATGGCTGGAAAGTTGTCGAGGGCTATCCAGAATATCGATATGGTGTGAGAATTTATAAGGAAAACGAAAATGTATCAGACGAGAATCTTCATCAGCATGAATACGAAATTGCTAATGATTATTGGCAGTTCGAGAGGACACACGATTTGGATGAAGTCTATGCGCAAAATCAGGAGAAACCGATTGGGGAGTTTGCCCGAATGATGGAAAAGGGGTTTAATGATATATTTGATTTTGAGGAGACGAAGCTCTGGCTGGAAAAAGTTAATTATTTTGTGTGCGCCTATTCTACAAAGCCGTTTGGAGAGGTTGATTGGGCGAATGTAGATAGTGAAGGCGGATATATGATTGAAGCGAAACAGATGATAAGGGGAGTTCCGATTAACTTGACGGCACCTGTATGTTTCGATAACGGAGAAGCAGATTGCAACTGGGCATATAAAACATATGACATGCTGTATGGTTATTATAGAAATAGTGAAAGGTATACAATCATGTATGAAAATGCCTTTAAGGAGATGAAAGAACTGTACAGCGATATGAAAGTCTGTGATTTTGAAACGGCGAGAGCAGATGTTCGACGTTATATCGAAGAAAAGAAAATTGACCAAGTGTACAGCATGGCGCTGACATATGTTGTGTATGCCGAACCGGGCAAAGCAGCGAAAAAAGCGGATGATATCTGGGATTTTGTGCTTGTGCCGACGTGGGTTCTGAAATGCAGATATATTGAAGGAAAGAAGCAAAAGGATATTGAACCGTTAGGCGAAAAGATGCCCTATGATACAGATGATTTTGAAAATGAGAGATGCTTTGAGACCGTTTTGATTAACGCGCAGACCGGCGAAGTTTACAGCCCGAAAAAAACGGGCATGGAGAAATATTGTATGCCGACGATCATTCAATGATGGAGGATGTGCAATGAGAAAATGGATGATGCTGTTTTTTGCATCAGCACTCGTGCTGATGCTTGCTTCGGCACGCGGCGAGATGATTTCCGTCACTGAACTGCGTGAACAGGTTGGAACAATGGGACGCTGGACAGCGGACTATACAGACCAGTATGACAGAAAAATACACGTCGATATTGAACCGATTATGGGTCAATATGATGCCGTACCTATTATTTTAGCAGAAAATCCACGACAGTTTACGGAAGAAAACATAAAGAATAGTATTCACGGTGAACAAATGAAGAGAGTGGTAACGGAAGAAAGTGAGCAGGAAGGGGTGCAATGTTGGGAATATGAAGACGATCAAACGGGTGAACTAACTCATGTAGAAGCAGTTTATACAGTTGGAGTGGAAGCTGTTGAAATAAGTGTTGATAATACCCGAAGAAAGCAATCTGATAGCGATATAGTGGAGGAGAGCATAGAAGATTACTATTGCTCTAATGAAGTTGATTGGAATAAAAGATATCTTGGTGAAAATCAAATTACCGTTCAAGAAGCGTTTGAACGCATTTTTCCTCAAATTGAGTCCTATTTTCCGGACTATCATCTTGATTTTGAATTGATCTGGCTGGATACGGTGGTCAACTCCAGACCATATTATCGCTGTATTGTTCGACAAAAAATCAATGATATACCAGTTTTGCTGGGTGCGGTAGATCCAACTTTGAGGATTCAGCAGGATTTAGATTTTGAAAGACCGGAAAGCTGGAATGTTGAGCAGAGCTTTCGTTGGGGAGCATTCTTCTTACCGTGGTTAAGATTGGAAGCATATACCGACGGCGGATACTTTTTTATGGCGTCACCATTGAAAAAGAAAAGCGTCTTAATCGACGATGTACCGCTATGCAGCATGGATAAAGTGATTGAGAGCATTGAAACCAAAATTCAGGAAGGATATATTCGGAATGTATATGCACTGAGGTTTGGCTATTGCTGCTATTTGAATGAAAACGAGGAGATTACTTTATATCCTGTTTGGAATGTTGAATGTACTTATATTTATAATCCCGAAGAAGGAAAAAAATATGAAAGGAACATGACGGGTGTCTCCTATGTGAATGAATTGAATTATCACACGATGATCGTCAACGCGCAGACGGGAGAATTTATGAATCCCGTTGAACAGAAAGAGAAACTGCTGGACTGCCCGAAAATCATTACATGGGAGGATGTGCAATGAAAAGAATGATTACTGCGCTTTGCGCAATGATGCTTGTGCCGACGCTGGCGGCAGCGAAGAACGAAGGAATTTCCGTGACCGAACTGCGGGAGCAGATCGAGACACTGGGGCGCTGGACGGCCAGTTATACGGACGTAAAGGGGCGGACGGTTGAGGTGGATATTGCGCCGATTCTGTCGGAGGTTGAGAACGTGCCTGTGATTACGCTGGAAAAACCGCAGTATCCGCTGGAAAGCGCGTATAACATTTGCGACCCGAGCATGACGAAGGTCAGGCAGGAGGCGGATGGCGGAACGGTTTTCAATTACGATAACCCTGAAACGGGCGAACAGCGTGACCTTTATTTTGTTAGCGCCCCTGGAGACAGCTACGACAATGTGCTTTCTGTCATCATGGAATACAGAAGTCAAAAAATAGAGGAGAGCGGCATCCTTGAGAGTAGCAGCGGAAAATCGTATCGTATCAATGAAGTTGACTGGGAGAAGCCGTTTTTTGACGGATACGATTTGACTATTCAAAATGCGGTTGACCTTGCGAATGGCGAGCTTAGCCGCCTGTTTCCGAATATCCCCATTGACCTTGAACCGATTTGGGTGGAGGTTGCGAAGAATACAAGACCGTTATACATACTGGAAATGCGTCAGCGCTTCAATGGCATTCCGGTGCTGACGGGCGCTAATATGCCTGTGAAATACGTGCGGGACGACGATGCGCCGTTCGACATTCCCCAGATTTGGGAGCGGAATGGCTGCTATCAATATTGGGCGGATTTTAGAAGCCCGACATGGGATTTTGATGCTTATGTGGATGGCAGTTATTCATTCTTCTATGTCGAGCCGATGATCCAGAAGGATGTGCTGGTTGAAGATGTGCCGCTCAGCCCGATTCAGAAGGTGATCGAAAGCCTTGAACAGCAGATTGAAGCGGGGCATATCCGCAATTTGTTCGCACTTCGATTCGGCTATTGCTGTTATCTGAACGATGCAAAGGAGGTTGTCACGATTCCCGTATGGATGGCGGAATGCGATTATTATTTCGGTGCGAATACCAAGACGCGGAATTATAAAGAGTTTGCCGATTCGCCGATTACTTCGCGCCTGTTCTATCGAACGATGATCGTCAACGCGCAGACGGGCGAGTTTGTCGATCCCGCCAAACTGATGGAGCATGTGCTCGATTGCCCGGAAATCATCACATGGGAGGATGTACAATGAGAAGTTTTTTCGCTGTATTTTGTGCGCTCTTGCTCATGCCGACACTGGCGAGTGCAGAACTGGTTTCAATTACCGAACTAGCGCAGGAAACGCCGAACGTGTGGACGGAAGAAATCAAGGTGAACGGGAAAACAATCGGCATCGACGCGCCGATTTATGTGCCGGAGGTGGAGCACGTTGAGGTGAAGCGAGTCCGCCGGATTCAGGCGAATGAAGACAAGCTCAAGACCATGCTGGCGCATGATGAGGATTTGCTGGAAAGCTCTATCAAATCGACGAAAATCATTCGCAAGGATGGAGAAAAGCAGTTTGGCGATGATGGATTTTATACGACGACAGAGGTATGCTTGAATCACGGATGGAGCTTGGATGAAACGGAATTAGGACAGATTTATGCGGAAAATCAGAGCTGTTCCGTTCTTGGCTTGAAGGAACAACTGGAGAGCGTGTTTCAAAGTCTATATGACGATAGAATTGGAATGAGAATCCGTAAAATTGAAGTTAGAAGTCCGTTTCAGAAAAGAGAAAAAGGCGGATGGTTTGAATATGGGGCTTTGACAGGCATTGGTGGGTATAAACTGTATATCAATGAAACAGTCGATGGAATTCCATTGATTTCCAATTCGTATATTGGGCATTTTACAAGCAACTGCGAAACTAAAACTGGGGAAGCGATGGCTTTTGTGAATCCGTCGATTTCACTGTTGTATTTTGATGAAACGTACAACATGTTTATTGCCAATAACGTGGTGGCTGAGGTGGAAAAAGTCGATGAATATTTTGATTTCTGTACATTCGCCGATATTCAAAGCAGTTTGAAAAACGAAATTGAGAGCGGTAATATTATTCGTGTATATAATGTACAATTCGGTTATGTGATTTGCGCGGACAGCAAAGAAAAATATACGAAAAAGAGGGGAGAAGAAACGTATATACTGGCTCCGGCATGGGTTGTGCAATGCAGTTATACGGGTGGAAAAGCTGCAACAGAACCGTATCCCGAACTGGATGGAGCACCGGCTGACGCATATGATTACGAAGCTAAAGATTTAGATTTGAAAACGCTTTTGATTAACGCACGAACCGGTGAGATTTGCGATCCATATGCGAAAGGCGATCAAAAGTATTATGCAGATCAGTTGATGTAATTAGATTTTGAAACCATCATGTGGGAGGATATACAATGAAAAAGATGTTTGCCGCACTTTGTGCGCTCTTGCTTGTGCCGACGTTGGCGCTGTGCGATGAAATTGAATCTATAAGGAACGATGTGCAAAGTGGATCGTATGATATGGAGAAAATCAACCATGCACCAATCTATATACCAGACGTTTCTGAAATAAATGTGATTCGTGCAGAAAAATATGAAGCGAATCCAGAAATTGTTCAAAAATACGAAAATGCAGGGATGATAGCCATAGAGAAAATGAAGATGGCTACATTATTGTATATGGGCGATGAATATGACAAAAAATATGGAGTTGACAAGAGAACACAGTTTTTAGAATATCATATAGACTCGGCATGGAGATTGGATGACGAAGAATTGGCTGATATTCATGCAAAAAATCAGCCGATTTCGGCTGGAGAAGTAGTGAATAAAGTAAAGAATATGATTCGAGAATTGTATGATGAATCTATTAGCATAGAATTAAAAAGGATTGAAGTGGTAAGCAGTTTTCAAAAAGGGAAAATGGTATCTGACAAGATGACAAGTTTGGGGGATTACGAATTTGGAGATTTGACTGGAATTGGGGGATATGGGATTGAAGCTTATCCAACCCTGGATGGAGTTCCGATTATAGCTTCTGCAGGTTCTGGATATCTTGAAAGAGGAGCTGAGAAAATCTATGATGTTCTGTATTTTGCTCACCCTTCTGCATATGTTTTTTATTACAGCGATGATTACATGAATATTTCATTGTCAAATGTATTTAAGAAAAAAGAAGTTGTTTTTGAAAATGTTCCATTATGCGGATTCGATAAGGTATATGAAATTGTGGAAAAATATGTGGATGAAGGGAAAATAAAAAGGGTATATAATATCAGCTTGGGATACATTATCTATTTGGACAAAAAAGAAGAGTATTCGGACAAAAAAGAAAAGAACGGTAAACAAAGGGATTATGCAGATTATTTGTTAATACCAACATGGATTATCGGGTGTTCGTATTCAGAAAATGGTTCAAATGACGATCAAACAGATATGAATTCTTATGATGGCAGCGAACAACAGGATTTGAACTATCAAAAAATCTTTATAGATGCACAGACTGGAAAACTACATGATCCGAAAGAAGTTGGATCGGAAAGATACTATGCGGATGTGAATTAAAGAACGGATACAGGGAACTTCGTGCAGCAGCTGCTTCAAATGGATAAAGGACAACGGGAGCTACTGGATATCCTATCAAGAGAATGAGCGTAATAGCGCTTCAAATCCAAGCGTAGATGGATTTGAAGCGCCTTTTCTTTATTTATTTTTGCATTGAATACATTTGAAAACAATACAACATTCGACACACAAAAGATAGAAAACAAATTACCAAAAGGTGTGAATAATTGAGAAAAATAACGTCATTAAGTTAGAAATAGTTTTAGACGCTTCAAGGAGGGATGATGGATGAAGAAAGCAAGCTGTGTACTGATTATTGTGCTTCTTTTGCTGCTGGAAATCTCGGCAAAAGCAGAGTGGGTGTCGATTGTAGAATTGCGTCAACAGGTTGATGAAATGGGGCGGTGGATCCAAAACTATACAGATACCTATGGACGACAGATTGAAGTCGATGTCCTGCCGATGATACCGAATGTTGAAGTTGTCCCTGTCCTACGGGTAGAGCCGCTGGATGTCGTGCCGGATCAAATTCATCCGGATATACCGTTGACTACGACGAATAATGAGGAAGGTTCCCGGCATTACTATGATTCGGAAACAGGCGAATGGATGCACTTGTATGAGGTGTGTAAGGGAACGATTTGTATTGAGTATGCCAATCAGGATATATCGTCAAAGGAAGAGACAGGTCAGTTTGGAAGCCTGCGCGGAAGGTCTTTCTGCTTGGATGAATCCAATCCGGATATATCTTATAAAGAAATAAGCATCCTAAAAGGATGTATAGAAACCATCAGCAATGTAATGAAAAAACTATTTCCAGATAAAACGCCAGAATACAGCTTTATATGGCTGGAAGAAATATCGGAGGATGTTCCTTGCGCGGTCTTGGCGTTGCGGCAAAAGATAGCAGGAATCCCTGTTCTGATGGGAGCAGGAGATCCTGTTGCATATGCCAGCGAAGAGGAGATTGGTTTTTCAAAGCTGGATCGTTCAGATGCCGCGAAAATACAGCTGTGCAATCGGCTTGAAGCAGACGAAAAGATGATATTCTATTTGGATGGAACATGTCGATTGGAGATTGAACCGATTCGGAAAATCGGACAGCTTGAGGAGGATGTCCCGCTTTGCAGCTTTGACAAAGTTCAGAACACCGTAGAGAAATTGATTCAGAACGGGTACATCCGGCGTGTGTATGCTCTGCGGTTTGGATACTGCTGTTATCGAGATGTGGAGGGAGGAAATGTGCTTTATCCGGTGTGGCAGATTGAATGTGATTATGCGTTTGACCCGGCAAAACAGCTTTCACCGGATGAAAGCTATCCGGTTATGGAACGGATGCACTACAGCACGATGATTGTCAATGCGCAGACCGGCGAATTTATGAATCCTGTCAACCTGAAGGACAGGTTGCTGGATGCTCCCAAGGTGACTTCATGGAAGGATGTGCGGTGAATGGATAACGGCACTATGAAATGGATTTCGCAGGGAAAAACGCTTGTGCTGACAGAAGCAGAATGGGTTAAGTGCCCGTATTGTAAGCAAAAAACCAGAACCAAAGCATTTTCAGATACAGTATTGCTCAATTTTCCTTTGTATTGCCCGAAATGCAAACGAGAGACAAAAGTTAGTCTTCTAAATATGAAACTATATCAAAATATACGGTGAGAATATAAAAAGAGTTTGTTTCCGATTAAACGGATTCAAACTCCATGAAAATAATAGAAGATAGAATGCTACCTGTCAGACGCAAAGACGCTGTACAGAGACAGGCTATCTAAGGAATCAGATTGCATTTTCTTCGTTTTCGTTTTCAGAATGGCGCATAATGTTCAATATATCGTTGACGATACGAATAAGCTCATGAGCCTCATATTCCGTGCATGTGCTGACAAGGCGCATCAGACGATCCAGCTTGGGTGTTTCAGTCCTAGGAGCGGAGTAGAAGACGGTATTAGCGTCAACATTGAGTATGCGAATAAGCGGGTAAAGCGTTTCCAACTTTGGATTACATAATCCGCGTTCGATTTGGCTGATTGTGCGTGAATCGATATCCAACATGTCTGCAATCTGTTCTTGCGTGAGCTTGGATTCTGTGCGTGCTTCTTTGACCGCATTTCCCAATGCGATGGAATAATCGTCCATGTATAGATCACCTCAAAGTGTATTCTAACTGACGATTGTTCTGTTTTTAATGCACTGTGAATCCATATTTATTAGGTCTGCAATGCGGGTAAAGAAAATGACGGTTATGCTAAAGATAGAGCCGTATAGAACGGACGGCTGGAATTTCATAGAAATGTAGCGGATAACCATACTCAAGGAGTCGCATTGCGGTGCGTCTCCTTTTTCTTTTGCCCGAAAATTCCCCGGTGTCGATCGCCACCTCCTGTTCGATTTGCTCACAAAACAAATCGAATGGAGGAAAAATATGAAAACGATCAATCTGCGGGTGCTTTACCCGGATGCGTATAAATCAGACTATTACGTTGAAGTGCCGGATGAGGTGGCAGAGGTATTTGAGACTTTCGAACGCATGGAGAAAGCGTATATGCAGCGCGTGTATTATCATAAGGCATATTATACGCTTGACTGCTCAGACGAGATCGAGCATAGCGTCGTGTTCAGGGTGCTTTCGCCGGAAGAAATCTATGAGCGAAAATTGACCAGAGAACAACTTCATGCTGCTATTTCGATGCTTCCGGATAAACAGGCGAAGCGCATTTATGCCCGCTATATTCTTGGCATGAGTAATGTTGAAATTGCGAAAGCGGAGGGGGTCAGCAAAGCGGCGATTACCTATTCGATTCAGCGCGGAATGCGAGAATTGGCGCGTCGAATCAAAAAGTTTTAAGAAAAATCTCGATAAGGCTTGATAAAGGCTGTGCAGCAACGCTGCATGGGCATTAGAAGCCATACGGCAGGGGATGACTCTGCCGTATCCTTGTGATGCCGAAGTCTGTCTTGGATTGCAAGACAGCGTGGAAGAAACGGTTGAGGAATATTGCGACGTTGCCGAAAGCAAACAGATAACAGAGAGTGAGAGCAAGTCCAAATGCAGGACATAAAAAAAGCGCTGTACAGAATCATTTCCATACAACGACAGATGCCTTTTCCCAAACAGATCTCACTATGCGTTCCGGTATGGGCTAATGCCAGCACTTAGTGGGTTTGACGATGTATTTCGTTTTTCTCATGATTTCAGGTCTGCAAACAGCTCATCTAAATCGGTGTAGCTTTTCACGGACGGATCTTTTGCAATCCTCTCTGCTTCCGACATAGCGGCAGTTGGTTGAGCAGAAAGACCAGCTGCAACGGCAGTACAATGATGCCAAACGCCAGGTGCAGAAGTATGGCATTATCAAGCAGAATGTGGATGGCATCCTGCGGACAACGCCGGAAAAGGAGCAGATGCAGGAACGGTAAGTTGCGCAAGTTTTCTTCACAATCGGCTGACAGTTCAAACAATATCTGCTATAATTAAAACAAAGATTCTTAGAAAAAACCTCAACTGGAAAGGAGATTTTTCAAATGGACAGCAACCTCATTCCGTATCAGCCTGTAATCTCCGATATTAAAAATTTGATTACCTCAGGTCAGAACGTTGCCTATAATGCAGTTAACCGCGCAATGATTATGACCTACTGGAACGTTGGAAAGCGCATTGTTGAAGAAGAACAGAGCGGTGCTGAGCGTGCAGAGTATGGCAAACGGCTGATTTCGATTCTGTCTGATGAACTCACGAAAGAATTTGGAAGCAATTATTCTGGTAGAAGTCTCCGATACTACCGAAAATTTTATTTGTGCTTTCCCGACTTTGAGATTTGGAACACGCGTGTTCCGAATCTCAACTGGTCACATTTTCGCGCGTTGTTACGTGTTCCTGACGAAGATGCCCGTGTTTGGTACATGAATGAAGCTGCCAATGAAAATTGGAGCGTTCGTACCCTTGACCGCAACATTGGCACACAGTATTATTATCGGCTGCTCCATTCTCCGAAAAAAGAGGCTGTGATGGCAGAGATGAAAGAGAAAACGGTGACGGAACCCAAACACCAATTCGAACTTCTTAAAAGTCCCATTGTGGCAGAGTTTTTGGGATTCCGCACCGAGGATTCCTTTGCAGAGTCCGATTTGGAGTCTGCAATCCTTTCTCACATCCGGGACTTCCTCATGGAAATGGGCAAGGGCTTTGCTTTTGTGGCCCGGCAGCAGCATATTGTGACCGACACGGAAGATTATTACATCGACCTTGTGTTCTACAACATCGAACTGAAATGCTATGTTCTGATTGACTTGAAGATGGGCACGATCACCCATCAGGATGTCGGTCAGATTGATATGTATGTTCGGATGTACGATGAACTTAAATGCAAAGAGGGCGACAACCCCACAATCGGCATTCTGCTGTGTGGCGAAACCAGCGAGGACATTGCGCGATACTCTGTCCTGCACGATAACGACCACCTGTTCATGTCGAAGTATCTGACCTACCTGCCGACCAAAGAACAGCTGCGGGCCGAAATTGAGCGGCAGAAAAATATTTTCTATATGCAACATCCAAAGCTGGATGATAAACGATAATGCTCATAAAAAAGCATTTAGCTTTTATAGATATAGGAGGCAGAAATGAATGTTGAAAATTGTATAGAAGCGCAATATCGTGAACTAATGGAGTGCAGTGAACCAAATGCAGAGTATGCGGACTTGTACAAAGTATTTATGCATCCACATCTTCGAGAAATTCTTACAACTCTGCATCACGATTTGATTCTTCTTTTCAAAAGGATGAATGATCGTTTGCCCACAGGTGAGTATGAAGCACACTTCTGGGCCGATGAGAGTCGAGAGCTTATCAGGCGTTTGGACATCATCAATGGACTTTTTGGGGCTCTTAAAGGAACTCCCCTTGCTTTCAATATAGATTCTTATTATGCCGATTTGTTTTTAAAATGTCGAGATTTTTTGCGTTCTAGCGGTGGTAGCAAGTTACCTCCCAATATGGCCAAAATAGAACTATATTATACGATTCCAATATTCACTCCCGTTTCAAGTGTTACCGTTTCTCATGAGCAACAGGAACTGACCTACCAATTAAAACCTGTTGGTGAGGGCTCTTATGCAAATGTTTTCAAATACAAAGACACTTTCTATAATAGATTTTTCATATTAAAGCGAGCAAAAAAGGGACTGGATGCAAAAGAGTTGGCGCGTTTTAGACGAGAGTATGATGTAATGAATACACTGTCCTCTCCGTATGTTGTTGAGGTTTATAACTATAACTCTGCTAAGAATGAGTATATTATGGAATATATGGATGATACATTAGATGGATATATTTCGAGCCATAATTCAATCTTAGACTGTAAGCAACGCAAATCGATAGTTCTTCAAATATTACGAGCGTTTGAGTATATTCACTCAAAAGGTCAACTTCATAGAGATGTAAGTCCGAAAAATATTTTAGTCAAACTTTATGAAGATACCATCGTTATCAAAATTGCAGATTTTGGACTAGTTAAAATCCCGAATAGTTCCCTCACATCGGCAAATACAGAGCCTAAAGGCTATTTCAATGACCCAATTCTTGCGGTAGAAGGATTCAACACCTATAATATTGAACATGAGATATATGCACTGACGCGGATTGTATATTTTGTTATGACAGGAAAAATGAACACTAATAATATAGTTAATCAGTCCTTGAAAAAGTTTGTTGAAAAAGGATTAAATCCTGACCGCTCCAAGCGATTTAAAAATGTTTCTGAAATGAAAATTGAATTTGGCAATTTAACATAGAAACAGCCAAGTCCATCATCATTAAATCATTATAGCCCATATTCTTGTTTTGACATGGGACTGTCAGAACAAGCCCCCAGAAAAAAAGAAAAGAAAAAGATGCGAGAATCACACATTATTTTTCTACAATATAATGTGTGAATGTAAATGAGGTGATAGTATAAATAACATAAGTAACGAAGGAAAGCGGGTGCAGTTTGCCCCTAATGCCAGCACTTAGTGGGTTTGACGATGTATTTCGTTTTTCTCATGCTCCTAGATTTGTAAACAGCTCATCCAGATCGGTATAGCCTTTTACAGATGGACATTTTGCAATTCTCTCTGCTTCCAACATAGCGGCAATTGTTTCCTTATTGGGCTGATTCAGAGAAATGTTGAACGGAATACGTCCTTCACGGAGCGCCTGACGGACAAAAATATTGAACGCAGTGGATAGGTCCATGCCGAGTTCTCCAAAGAGCGCGTCAGCCTGCGCTTTCAAATCCGAGTCCATTTGGATGTTGATATTTGTGGTAGAGCCAGCCATAAAACCATCCCCTGTTTGCTAATGCATATAGTATATGCCGCTTGTACGAAGAAATCAATGCTTTGCTTGGATGATTTACGGCAATTAGCCGGTGTCAAAAAGCAAGACTGGAAGATTCCGAAATAACGTGATATGAGAAATCAAACACAGTATTCATGTCGAATTTTAGTGAAACAGCTAAAATAATCGCGTCATTTAACGTGAAAAAACGGTGAAATCTAATTGAATTTCACATGAATATTTGCTATACTATGTTCAGTACCTTTAAGGAGGGACTAATTATGTATAGAAAGATCATGGGCTTCTTAGAAGCATGGAAAGAAAGCGAACACCGCAAGCCCCTTATTTTGCAGGGCGCGAGACAGGTTGGAAAGACGTATTCCATTCTGGAATTTGGACGTACCCACTATGAAAATGTGGCATACTTTAATTTTGAAACCAATCCAAAGCTGAATAAAACTTTTGAAGAAAACATCAGCCCCGATTATTTGATACCGATTTTATCTCATATAGCAGGGCAGACCATTGTAAAGGAAAAAACGCTGATTGTCTTCGATGAGGTGCAGCTTTGCGAAAGAGCGTTGACTTCGCTCAAATACTTTTGTGAGGATGCTCCAGATTATCACATCATTGTCGCAGGCAGTTTGCTCGGTGTGGCAGTCAACAGAGCTAAATTCTCTTTTCCCGTCGGGAAAGTCGATATGAAAACGCTCTATCCAATGGATATGGAAGAATTTATGTTGGCTCTCGGCGAGAAAGATTTAGTAGAGCAAATCAAAAAGTGCTTCCATACAGATACGCTGCTGCCGTCTGCTTTGCATGACGCAGCGATGCAGCTTTACCGTCAGTATCTTGTGATCGGCGGTATGCCAGAGTGTGTGATGCAATTCGCTGAAACAAAGGATTATATCCTTGTCCGTCATACGCAGGATA
>ERZ824488.581-NODE-581-length-46791-cov-48.940324_pt1 | contig 46791 bp, 85 predicted proteins | sample MGYA00519936_ERZ824488 | MGnify/ENA primary metagenome ERZ824488 (study PRJEB31778, sample SAMEA3449153) | human gut metagenome | biome: human gut; feature: human-associated habitat; material: faeces | place: United Kingdom | collected 2010/2012 ... | reverse complement strand
TCTTAGGAACCAGTACTTCGGTGTGGGGGTTCAAGTCCCTTCATCCGCACCAGAGTAAGAAAAGAGAGATTTTTAAAATCTCTCTTTTCCATCGTTTTAATGCAGTTTTAATGCAACTAGCTTTAAATTACTTCAATTTTATTCTTTTTAAAATATTTTATTATCTTATCGTCCTCTTGATTTTCAAAGTTATCAAAAACACTTGCATAAGTATCTAATGTAGTTTGTATATTTTTATGACCTAATTTCTTTTGAAGTACCTTGACGTTAATTCCAGCCTCTATGCAACGAGTGGCATAAGTGTGCCTTAACATATGAGGATGAATATGATTTTTAATGCAATTAATTGCATTAATTTTTGTTATATAATCATGAACAGCCCTTGGTGTGATATTAGGGAATAAGAACTCATTAGTCTTAGGAATGTTATCTAATATTTTTTTTACATTATTAGTTATAGTTAATTGTCTAATTCCTTTAGGAGTTTTAGTTTTTTCACCTAAAATTACTTTACCATCGTCATCTCTAGTTAATGTTTGTTTAACATTAATATACTTTTTATCGATATCGTCCCAACTAAGAGCAAGAACTTCACCAACTCTCATACCTGTAAATAGCATTAACAATACTATACTTTTATATATGCTTGTTTCATTCGACAACGCCTTTAAAAGTTTTTTTTCTTCATCAATGGTTAATGCTTCAACTTTTTCACTTTCTTTGTCAGATTTTGGTCTTCTTGTTTCTTCAAACAGCATAGGATTTCTTATAATATAATTTCTTTCAACAGCCCTTCTAAATGTTTGCCCCAATAATTGATAAACCTTTTTTATAGTTGATTCAGAATAATGGGTATTACTTTGTAAAAAATCTTTAATATTTTTTGCTGTTATTTTTCTTATAGGCATATTACCAATATCATTGTTAGTTATGATTTTAAGAGTATATTTTGCTCTATTATAAGTATTAGAAATTATTTCATTAGATTTCTTTTTATCTTCAACTACTTCTGTTACTAATGCTGAAAGAGTGATATCATTTTTTTCAATATAAGTGTTTTGTTGAATATCGTTTAATGCTTTTGTAATTTTTTCTTTAACTTCTTTCCTAGTATTACCATATACAGATTTACGATTTAATGAACCATCTGTTTTTTTACCAACAGTAACTTGTCCTACCCATTTATTTAATTTTTCACTATAATAAATTGTTCCTTCGCCATTGCCACGTCTTGCCATAAAACCTCCTATAAATAAATAAGCAGTAATCAAACTGCTTATCCTTAGTATTTTTAAATTTCGAATTTTCCAAGATATTTGCCAATAACTTTTATTTCTGTATCTTTATCATAAACTTGTGTAGTAAAAGAGGAGTCTGTACTCATAGGTTCTAATATTATTATATCTCCTTGTTTAGAAAATTTTTTTAATGTTGCATCATTGCCATTTACAAGTACAACAGCTATTTCTCCATTTTCTACAAAATCAGTTTTTCTTATAAAAGCATAAGCTCCATTTTTTATGATTTTATTCATACTTTCACCATTAACACGCAAAAAATAACATTCTTCTGGATTAGTAATATTCATAAGTTCTGGGTCAATAGGCAATCTACTTTCAATGCATTCTTCTGCCCAATTAGGTTGTCCTGCAGATATTCGACCATATACTGGTAAAAAATAAAGATGGTCTTGCAAAGTAGGTTGTATATCATCAAGATTTACAGAATTAAACCAATCGTCGTCATCATCTGGATAACGTACATCTGTTGCTCCAAGCAAGTATTCTATTGATACATTAAAAAAATTAGCAAGTTTCATAATGATTTCTGGGGACATATCTCTTTTTTCATTTTCATAATTACTAACTGCTCTCCCAGAAACACCTAAAAGCTTTCCAATATCTTCTTGCAATAATCCTTTTTCTTCTCTTAAAAATTTTAATCTATTCATAATAAATACCTCAACAACTATTATAGAACAAAAAGTTCTTTGTGTAAAGACTTTTTGAAAATTTTTTCTTAGAGCCACAATTAAAAGAACGAAACGTTCAAAAAAATATAAAAAAACTATTGACAAAAGAACGAATCGTAGAATATAATCACCTCATAAAGAACAAAACGTTCTGAAGAAAGGAGGAAAAATGAACTTAAAGCAAATAAGGGAGAAAGCAAATTTAACACAAGAACAAGCATCTAAAATAACTGGGTTTACAATTAGATATATTTCATTGTTAGAAAATGGAGAAAGGAATCCTAGCGATAAAGCAAAAAATATTCTAGCTAAAGCTTACAGAGTGCCAGTAGTCGAAATTTTTTTAGCCTCTCAAAGAACAAAACGTTCTAAAGAAAGGAGAGAAGATAATGAACATAGAGAATGAAACTACAACTTTACTAAAAGAAATAAAAGAACTTTTAGAAAAAAGAGATGAACCTAAAATGCTATTTGTAAAAGATGTAGCAAGAATACTCGGAATAAATCAAAACAAAGCAAATGAATTATGGCATAGAAAAGATTTTCCTCGGTATTCATATAGGACAAAAGAAAATAGAACAAAAGGCATTTGATAAGTGGCTTCAAGAAAGTAGATATTAGAATAGGAAGTGAATACAAATGATTAGTTTTTTAAGTTTACTAATGATAATTGGTACAGTAGGAGCATTAGAACTAAACAACATTACAATAGGACAAGCACTTATAAGGTCAGCAATATTGTTATTAGTATTTTACATATCAAGTAAAAAGTATTTTATGAAAGGAGATGAGATTAGTGAAAAAGATTAAAACAGGCGAAACAATAGGAATAAAAAGACACTTTGATGATTTAGGCAGAATAGTAGTACCAAAAGAATTTAGAAAAGAGTTAGGCATAAACGACGATACAGAAGGCGAAATGTTTTTATTGCCAGATGGAATATTTATAAAAATTAATAAGGAGGGATAAGAAATGTTTAATAAATTCTTAATTAAAGTTTTAAAAAGAACAATTAATAAACTTGAGACAAAAAACAAGTTCTTAAAAGAAAAAATTGAAGAACAAAATCATAACTGTTTAATATTACTTGAAACAAATAAAGAACAAAGAAAAGAAATAAATGAACTAAAAGAAAAAGTTAATTTATTAGAAGATAAAAACCAAGATTTAGAAAATAATATTGAATTTTTAGTTAATAATTTAACACCAAAGAAAAGAGCTAGTTTAGGACTTGACAATCAAAACTAACTCAAATCAATACAATTAAGTATAAATTCATTAAATTAATTATAAGTCGAGAGAAAGGATTTGTCAAATGGATTTTGATAATTATATTGAAAATCAAAGATTAAAAACAGACTTGCAAGAACAGAAGGTAATGTACTATTGCGATGAATGCCAAGGTGAAATATATAAAGGCAATGAGTTCTATTCAATAGAAGGCTATAACTTATGTGAAGATTGCTTTGATAAATCACAAATGAAAGAAAAAGAAGAACATAGATGTATAGCAGGTGAAGAATATGAATGATTTAGAGTTTAAAGAAGAAACACATCAATACTTCCATAAAGGATTAGAAGTGCCAAGTGTAACACAAATAATAAGTGCATCTAATCAAGGAGCTTTAGATAATATCCCAACAAGCATATTAGATAATGCAAGTGAAAGAGGAACAGCAGTACATCAAGCAATAGAATTTTACAACAAATATAAATTTGCAAATATAAGTGAAGAATATAAACCTTATTTTGAAGCATATCAAGACTGGTATAACAAGAATAGTTTTCCATTCATTGAAGTTAAATCAGAAGTGCAAGTTTATCATAAAGTTTTAAATTATGCAGGAACAATAGATATGCTGATTACAGACACAATGGAAGAAAAAACATTAGTAGATATAAAAACAACAAATGAATTAAACATGAAATATGTTGCATTACAATTAAGTGCTTATAAAGAAGCATTAGCAAGTCAAGGAATAAAAGTAAGAAATATGTATGTATTATGGCTAAAGAAGGACGGAACTTACGAATATATAGGAGTTCCAGACAAGAAAAATATATTTATGTATAGTTTACTACTATATAACTTTTGGAAAGGGGAATTATAATATGTCAATTTATTCAAATAAAGGAAAACTAGAAATAACTGGAGAGATTGGAGATATTTTAACTGACTTAAGCATGATAGTGTATTCACTGAAAGAAGCTGATATACCAGAGAAAATAATAAAAATAGCAATAGAAACTGGCTTTGAAGAGTGTAATAAAAAAGATTTTAAAATAGAAGGAAATGAACGTGTTAAAACTCTATTGAAAAAATTAGGATTGGAGGATTAAAAATTGGAAGATAATCAATTAACAATAATTGAGAAAGAGCAAAAGTCTATATTAGACCAGATTCAAGAAATAACAATAAATAATGAAGAAGATAATATAAAAGCTGGTAATTTCTTAAAACAAATAAAACCAGTAATAAAAAATATCGAAGCATATTGGAAACCATTAAAAGAAAGTGCAAGCAAAGCCCATAAGGATTTATGTGCGAAAGAAAAAGAGATGTTAGAGCCTTTAAAACAGGCTGAGGCACAGATAAAAGCTAAAATGAGTGTTTATATTACAGAACAAGAAGAAAAGGCTAGAAAGGAACAAGAAGCTTTAAGAAAGGCACAAGAGGAAGAAGCGCTAAAACAATTAGCTGAAGCAGAAAAATTAAAAGCAGAAGGCAAAGAAATAGAAGCACAAGTACAAGAAGAGATGGCTTATGCAATAGATGAAGTAAAGACAGTTGTACAACCTACAATTCAAAAACAAGAAGGCATAAGTTATATGACAGATTATGAAATTGTAATTGTAGATAATAAAAAAGTGCCTACATATGTAAATGGAATTGAAATAAGACCTATAGATGTACAAGCTATAAAAAAATTAGCAAAAGCAAGTAAAGGTCAGATACAAATTGATGGTATCAAAATATTAGAGAAAAAAATAATGAAAGTGAGGAGTTGAAATGAACCAGTTAAGCGATGAAGAATTGAATAAAGTTGTTGAGGAAGAAAGAAAATTGTCAGAGTTAATAAAATTTATTTCAAAAACAGAAGAAGCAACAATGGATATTAAAGTAATAAGTTTTTACAATGATTTTTGCGATTCAATAGAAAAATTGCTAAGTAAAGGTCCTTATCCTTTAAAAGATGAATATGGATTAGCGTTAATAAGTTTTTTACAACAAGGAATAGAATTAATAAAAGATTTAGATAAAAAAATAGAAAACAAGGAGGTCTAACAATGGCAGATTTAGTATCAATGTCAAGTTTTTTGACAACAGAAAATAATAAAAAGTATTTGGAAAGTTTATTAGGAGATAAGACGCAGGCATTTATAACTTCATTATCAACAATGGTAGGAAGTAATGCAACATTAAACAAATGTGATAGAGCAAGTTTATTAGGATGTGCATTAAAAGCTACATCTATGAACTTACCTTTCGACCAAAACTTAGGATTTGCTTATGCAGTACCTTATGCAAACAAAGCACAATTTCAAATGGGATATAAAGGATTTATCCAATTAGCACAAAGAAGTAGTCAAATTCAACAATTAAACGCAAGAGAAGTTGTTGAAGGTGAATACAAAGGCGATGACATAATGGGAGAGCCAGTCATTGAGTGGCTACCAGTTGAAGAAAGAGAAGATAAATCAATTGTTGGATATATGGCTGGAATGAAATTAGTAAATGGATTTACAAAAATAATTTATTGGTCAAAAGTAAAAATTGAAAAACATGCAGATAGATATTCACAAGCATATAGATATGCAAAAAAAGTTGGACAAAAAGATGCAGTTTGGATAAATAACTTTGATGCTATGGCTAAAAAAACTGTATTAAAGGATTTAATAAGTAAGTATGCTCCAATGTCAGTAGAAATGCAACAAGCGATTAAATATGACCAAAGTGTAATTTTAACAGACCCAGATACAGGAACAGAAGAAGTATTGTATGTTGATAATCCAGAAGAAATAAGGATTGAAACAATATCAAAAGAGCAACAGGAAGAAATTGCTAAAACAATTCGGAGACAATGACAATTTATGGGAGTTGCTTGTAAATAAAGGGTATAACGTATTACAAGAAATCCCAGCAAGTGAATTTGACAATATTATGAAGGAATTAAAGGGGGCTAAAAAATAATGATAAGTATAGGTAAATCATACATGGTATTTAAACCAAAAGAAAAAACAAATAGTAAAGGCGAAAGAATAGTTTCCTTTTCAATAGGAAACAGTTCTTACAATAAATTTGCAGATGCTTGGGAAAATAAAGGTTTTATAAATGTTTGTGCTAAAACAAATCAATCTATTAGTGATAGAGAAAAAGTTACAATATCAAAAATAACTGCATTAGATACTAGCGAATATAATGACAAACTAAATGTAACGATTTTTGTAGAGCTTGAAGGAGAAGGCAATATTCAAGAAAATTATGAGGCTGTAGGCTCTGACTCGTTACCCTTCTAGGAGGCATATATGGAAGAAATATGGAAAGATATTCCTAACTATAATGGCTATCAAGCAAGTAATACTGGAAAGATAAGAACGCATAATAAAGTCACATATACAAAAAGACATGGTGAAAGACATTGGAAAGATAGAATTTTAAAATTTAAGCCTTCTAATCCTACAAGAAAATCAAAACAAGGTGTTGGATATAGAGTTACATTATGGAAGGATGGCAAACCTAAAGATTTTTTAGTTGCAAGGTTAATAGCTACTACATTTTTAGAAAATTTAATTGAAACAAAAATGACGGTTAATCATAAGGATGGAAACAGATTAAACAATAATGTTGAAAATTTAGAATGGCTTTCTTTAGGGGATAATATCAGATATGGATTTCAATATAATCAATATCCATATAAAAAAACTGGTAAATGTTATTTTAATAGAAATAAAAACTAATAGCGTGGAGTTAGCAAATGTATCAAGGAATTTTGAACTCCCAAGATACTACGTGGCTATGAGTAGCCCTCATAGAAATGTCCTTAAGAAATAGCTTATGGAGTGGTTAATAGAAATACATAACTATTAACGTGATAGAAACAGAATATCTGGTGATATTAATTATCTTTATTCTATTGCAGTTGTGATAATAAATAAACACAACACGATGGCTTTATATAGTTGTGCCGTACAACAACTATATTAGTAAAAAACGAAGGAGGAAAAGAAAATGTTAGAGTTTTCAGATATAAGAATTAGAAAAATAGTAAGTGAAAATAGATGTAAAGCGATAGTAAGTATTGTAGTAAATAACGCTTTATGTATAAACAACATAAAGATTATAGAAAGTCAAAATGGACCATTTATTGCAATGCCAAATATAAGAACGGCAAATGGAGAATTTAAAGACTTAGTTTTTCCATTAAACCAAGAAACAAGAGAGGCAATGCAAAAAGCAATACTTGACGAATATAACAAAGTTTAAGCATCTAGGGCTAAGACATAAATAAACTTAGCCCTATTATTTTTACGAAAGGAGAAGGAAAATGGCAAGAAAGAGAATGGTAGACCCTAATATTTGGCAGAGTGAAGATTTTAGCAAGTTATCTACTTTAGCAAAATTAGTATTTATAGGTTTGTTTTCTCTTGCAGATGATGAAGGTAGAGGAAGAGCAAATCCAATGTATTTAAAGTCTAGCTTGTTCCCTTACAACGAAGATATGAGAAGTGCCGACATTGAAAAGACCTTATCAGAGATAAGCTCTAATATGTCCGTAGTTTTCTACTCATGTAACGGAAGTAATTATTATAGCCTTTTAAGTTGGTATAACTTCCAAAGAATAGATAAGCCTACAAGTAGCCAATTACCTGCATTTGATGAGAATAACAAAGACATTCGTAGATTATTCGTAGAGGGTTCGCCGAGGACTCCAAGAGGAGTACATCCTAAAAGAAAAGAAGATAATAGAAAAGAAATAGAAGAGAAAAGAAATAGAATAAAAGATATATATAACTCAAATTGTCCAAAACTTCCGCAAGTTCAAAAATTAACAGATAAAAGAAAAACTGCTATTGATAAATTTATTAAAGAATTTACAGAAGAACAATTTGAACAAATATGTAAGATAGCTAATTCTACAGATTTTCTTACAGGAATAAATGACAATGGTTGGAAAGCAGATTTTGATTTTCTTATGAGAATAGATAAAGCAACAAATGTACTAGAAGGTAGATACAACTCTACAAAAGGCGGAATAAATGATTTTAAAGAATTGATGGAGGAGGCAATAGATGAACAGAATGGAAACAATACAAGTAATAACCCTTTTAGCTGGTAATTATGACAGTATTGCCAGTAAAGATAAAACACAAAAGGATTTAATGATAGCAACATGGTTAGAGTGTTTAGGAGATTTAGATTATAAATTAGTTTTACAGGCAGTAAAGAAAACGATTATAAGCAGTCCTTATCCACCAACAATTCATGAAATTAGGAAAAATGCAGTAGAAATGATTAATCCTACAACGCAAAAAACAGCAATAGAAGCATGGGATGAAGCATTGAAGATGATAAGTGGTGGACTATATATGACAGAGGAACAATTTAATCAATATAGTCCAGAAGTAAGGAACTTTTTCGGAAGTGTAAATCAAGTAAAACAATTAGCAATGGTAGATATGGATACAATAAACACAGTAACAAAAGGGCAATTCTTAAAACAATACGATGTATTGGTTGAGAGAGAAAAACAAGAAAATTTATTACCAGAAACTATGAAAGATATGATAGGAGGATTAGCTAATAAATTTGCATTAGATAAAGGAGCTGAAGATTAATGATAAAAATAACAGATAAATTTTTTATAAATGCCACAACAAACTGCTACATACTAGAGGAAAAATCAACAATACAAGATAAAGAAAGCAAGAATTTTGGCAAAGAAGTATTTAAAGAAATTGGATATTACACAACAATAGAAGGATGCTTAAAAGGATTAGAAAAGGCAAATGCGAGAGAATTTATAAGCAAAGAGCAAGAAAATACTATGCAAGACTTAATAAGAGAGATACATAAAACAAATGAATTAATAAAAAACATGAATTTGAAAGGAGTATAGAAAATGGCAAGAACAACGCAAGAAGAAAGAGTTTTAGAGTATATGAAAAGATTTGGATATATAACAACTTTAGATGCATTTAATGATTTAGGGATAACAAGATTAAGTGCTAAGATATTCAATTTAAAAAAACAAGGTTATACGATTATTGACGAAACAATTAAAGTAAAAAACAGATTTGGTGAAGAAGTACATGTAAAAAAATACATGTTAGCAGAAGAAAAATTTATTCAAGAAAATGAAAATCATATATCAGGATATTAGAAAGGATTAACCTATGGAATTAGTGGGAAAATGCAAAACATGTCTAGGTTGTAATTTGCTTTTAGTAGAAGGATTTATAGGGAAAACAGATTGTAAAAACTATGTAAAAGCAAATGAAACAGGACTAGACCTATGCAAAAAGATATTAGAAGGGAAACAAATGAAATTATGAATGTTGAAGATTTAATGAAATATATGATTAATTTGTTTGATAATACAGCAAAAGAATTATCTGAAGAGTACGATAAATTATCTCAAAAGGATTTAGAACTGTGTGATTTAGACCATTACATAGAAAATCACAATTTAAGAGGTGGCGAGTTAGCAAAAGTAGGCAAATTAAGAAAAAACATAAGGGAAGAGAGAAGACAAATAAAATATAACATCGCTTATTTAGAAGTTGTTAAGAAATTTACAGATAAATACAACAATAAATTAATAACTGGAGATATAATTCAAAATTTAAAAGAACAAGAAATATTACTAAAAAAACAAGAAAATCCAACTTACAGATATAGGACAAATGTATTAGAAAGATTGGAGGAAAAGACAAATGAAGATAATGGCAATCGACCCACGGAAACATAGAAAGTGCATATTGTTTAATAGATACTGAAACTTATGAGCCTATTTTATTTGGAAAAGAGAAAAATGAATTTTTAGAAGCTTGGATAGGAGTGCATAATGAAGAAATAGATGAATTAGTAATAGAGATGATTGCTTCATATGGTATGCCAGTAGGTAAAGAAGTTTTTGAAACTTGTGTATGGATAGGAAGATTTATACAAGTTGGAAATATATATCAAAAATCAAATTCGTATATTTATCGAAAAGAAGAAAAAATGAATTTATGCCATTCCATGAAAGCTAAAGATAGCAATATAAGGCAAGCTTTAATAGATAGGTTTGGACCTGTAGGAACAAAAGGCAATCCACGGTTGGTTTTATCGGATTTAAGTCAGATATTTGGTCAGCCTATGCAACGCGGAGTAACTTACATAGATAAAGAAAGAGGTTTATATAATGGGTAGATTTATAGATTTAAGTGGACAAAGGTTTGGGAAGTTATATGTTTTAAATTATGAAAAAACAAATAACCGTAGACAAGCAATTTTTAAATGTAAATGCGATTGTGGAAATATAGCTTTTGTTGTTGGTTCAAGATTAAAAAATAATTACACAAAAAGTTGTGGTTGTTTACAAAAAGAAAAGGCAAAAACACAAATTCAAGAATTTAATAATAAAGGTTTAAGAAGCAAAGGAAATTCAAAACATAACATGCGACATACTGAATTATATAAGCATTGGTGTAACATGAAAAGAAGGTGTAATTGCAAAACAAATCATAACTATATGTATTATGGCGCAAGAGGTATAAAAGTTTGTAATGAATGGAATGAGAGTTTTGTTGAATTTAAAGAATGGGCTTTAAACAATGGATATAAAGATGGATTATCTATAGAAAGAATTGATGTGAATAAAAATTATGAGCCACAAAACTGTAAATGGATACCATATGAATTACAAATTAGAAACAGAAGAAATACAATTAAATTGGAATATAAAAACGAAACAAAAACATTAATTGAATGGTGTGAAATATTTAAAGTTAAATATAAGCTAGCACATTCAAGATATAAAAAAGGATGGACATTTGAAAAAATTTTTGAAATTTAATTATGCGGTTGGAGTTACATATTTAGATAAAATGAGAGGGGAAACACATGAGTAAATCTAATAAAAGGGCAAAACAAGAATTGATAAGAAGATATGGAGCAGAATGCTTTATAGAAAAACTACATTTAAGACCTGATACGGAAAGAAAATACACAGGTAAGGCACAATATCACAGAATGAAACAACTAACTTATCATCATATACAGGAGAAATCAAAAGGACGGAAAAGCAACAGTTGAAAATGGAGCATTATTATCAGTAGAAAATCATGAATGGTTTAATAAGCAGAGTAAACAAGAACAAGCAAGAATGAATGAAGCATTTCAAGAGTATAAAAGTAACTATGATATACATTGTGCAACATTAGTAATTAAAGACAGAGGAATAGAAGCACAAGCATTAAAAGAAGATGAAAGTATAGAAATGGAATTACCAGAAGAAATTGAACGAGGTTATATAGAAGTAGAGTTAATGACAGAAGAAGATTTAAAGATATATGAAGAACATAAAAGAAAAAGGAATGAAAGAATATTTAATAAGTTCAAAGGTGATGAAAGATGAAAAGAAAAAATGAAGGTATTTATGCACTATACAAGGGAGATAAGTTCATAACCGAAGGCACTAAAAAAGAGATAGCAAAATGTATAGGTGTGAAAGTAAATACAATATCATATTATGCAACAAAAGCATATGAAAAAAGGATGAAAAAATATAAGCATAAAAAAGGATGTAAGATACTTATAAGAATTGATTAGAAAGGAGAAGAGAGATGAAAACAAAGAAGTATGAAGAAGTAAAAATAGAGCCAAATAAGATGTTAAGTGAAATAAAAAGAGACTATAAGATACAAACAGTATTAATAGTAATAGTATCAATATTAGCATTAATAGTATGTTTTAAATTAATGAGTTTAGCAATAGATTATGAAGCATTAAAGAAAGAGAAGGAAGAATTAGAGGATTTAACAAAAACACAAAGCAGTATGATAAGTGATTTAGAAGCTAATTGCAAAGATTTATACATAGAGATAGAAAATTTAAAATTTGGAGGGAATGAATAGTGGATAAAATTAATGTTGATTTATATGGAGGTAAAGGAATGTTTCGGAGGAAGGGAAACACCTTTAAACGCAGATATAGTATATTGTGAAAAATATAAAGAATGTAGTTTCTATAAAAAAGGAAAGTGTTTTTGTGCAGGAAGAATTGGACCGAATTGCAAGTTTGGAAATAAAAAGAATGTTCAAGGTTATACAAGTAGGGCTAATAAATACAATGAATTTAGAAGAAAATATAGAGAAGATGAGTGTTATTCAAAATTAGATGAGCCTAATAATGCAGTTGGACAAATAGGAGATGTATTTGTATTAAATATTAAATATTTATACGAAGATAAAGAAAAAGAAAAATATTATATAGATACTCATTTTGGGCAATCTCCATTGATATATATACCTAAAGAAAAATTCAATAATGATTTAATAAAACTTATATGTGATGGGAAACCAAGAACAATATTTGATAATGTTGAAATTAAAAGCTATCAAGAAAAAATAATACCAAGATTTTTATATGAATTAAAGACAGAATATTCTGATATATACAGTAGATTTATAGAAGAATATCAAGAATATAAAAAAATTGAGCCTAATTTTATTGGAAGATATGCGTATATAAACACATTAAAAAATGGAACAGAATTAAAAGATTGTCATAACAATATATGGAAAATAGAAAATGATGAAATAGTTTGTTATAAATGGAGAACTTGGTTACCTTTTGGGAAAACACCAACGGAAACTAGAATAAAAATTACAGATGATATGACATATAAAATAATAGATAATTTGCAAGTTGATGAAAATACATTATTTGAAGATTAAGGAGATTGCCTATGAATAAGACTTGTAAAACCTGTATAAACCTATGCAATAAAAGAGGAGAAGTATGTAATTTGTACAAAGGCGAAGTACAGGAAATGTTAAGGGAAATAGATAAGAAGCTAACAGTAGAAGAAGCAGTAAGAATTATAAAAGAAGAAGGTTATATGGACTTCGAGCGGACAAAGATAGGAGGAACAAATGGAAGAAGTATGGAAAGATATAAAAGGATATGAAGGTTTATATCAAATAAGTAATATGCGGTAGAGTTAAAACATTGCCTAAAAAATATAAGCCTAAAAAAGAAAAAATATTAAAAAGTGAAGTGGATATAAAGGGGTATTTAAGAGTGAATTTATCAAAAAACAGTACGATTAAACACATAAAAATACATAGGTTAGTGGCTGAAGCTTTTATATCAAACCCATTAAACTTAAACCAAGTAAATCACAAAGATGAAAACAAAAAAATAATTGTGTAAATAATTTGGAATGGTGCGATAGTCGATATAATAATAATTATGGCACAAGAAAGAAAAGAGCAGGAGAAAAAGTATCTAAATCACTTATTAATAATCCAAAGATAACAAAAAAAGTTTTTCAATATGATTTACAAGGTAAATTTATAAAAGAATGGATTAGTGCAACAGAAGTTCAAAGACAATTAGGTATAAAGCGACCATTAATTGTAAGGGTTTGCAAAGGCAGAAGAAAAAGTACAGGAGGTTTTATTTGGAAATATGCTGAATGAAGCTAACTGTTATAAAGTAAAGGAGGAATAGACTTGGAAGAAGAAGTTAAAAAAGTTGACTTAATAACGCTATTAAGAACATTTAAAAAAGAAGGATTAGACAATTTTATAGTAATTAGAAAAGAAAAATTTGAAAACAACTTTATTCCAAAATCAAAAGTAAAAGAAAACATACAAGATTTAGAAAGCAGAGGTTGTTTTGAAGAAGCAAATGCAATGAAAGACCTTTATATTTTCAAATAATTCTAATAATGGGTGGTGGTGATAGTGAATCTAAAAGAAGCAATAGACAAATTATATAATTTAGCAGTAAACAATGGAATAGGACAATATGAAGGAAGCTATGAACAAGCATTTGATATGGTTATTGAAGAACTAGAAAAGAAAGATAAAGAATATGAAGAACTTACAGAAGCAAGCAAAGAATTATGCAAAACAGTAAACTTAATGAAAAAAGTTATAAATGAAATGGCAAAACATATTCACTTATCAGGAGATTATGAATGTTTAAATAAAGAATGTGAAGATGACGGAAATATAGATTGTGAAGAATGTATTAAAGAATATTTTACAAAGAAAGTAGAGGGGAAATAGTATGTATGGAGTATGGAACACTATAAAGAAAGAATTTCAGTTTGGAATTAGAGAAGAAACTCAAGATAAAGCAATAAAGAAACTATTTCAAAAGATAGGCAATGACGCTTACAAATGGAGGTTTGAAATTAGGAAGATGCCAGAACAAAACTAAAAAATATTCTAGTATTAAATAAAAACAGGAAGAAAGTTCGGATATTAAAATTAAATAAGCAAGCACAGTAAAATCAATCACTTTGCCGACGTTGGCAAGGTGTTAGGAAATTAAAATCAAATAAGAAAGAAGGTATAAAAGAATGAGTAAAGCTGATGAGATGTTTAAAGAATTAGGATATGAAAATATAGAAGACAAATACAATATAAATTATATCAAAATGTATAGTTTTATAAATGGAGATAGAGTAAGAGAACAAATAAGATTTTGCAAATTAGACAAATATGTTCATATTGAAAATTTTAATTATGATACTGGAGTCATATTCGGAAAATTTTTAGATATAAAAGAATTACAAGCAATAAATGAAAAAGTAAAGGAGTTGGGTTGGAATGAAAGTAATTGATTTAATTATAAAACAATATAACAATGAAGATATGCCAAAACATATAAAAATAAATAGACTTAATTATATATATAACAATAATAGAAAAACATATGAAAGCGAATATGGAGAATTTATGAGTTTTGATTTTACTAATAATGTTTTAAATATGCAAGTTGAAATTATAGAAGAACAACAAGATATAGATATACAACGGAATAGAAGAACTAGATGAAGTTGGTAAAGATTTAGAAGACGGCTCAGAATACTATAAATATTCAGAAGAAGAGGAAGAAATAGTACTAAAGGTAAATGAACTTATTCAAGCAGTAAAGCAACTAGACAGAAAAATAAATAAGGAGTGATACAAATGAAAGTAACTAAAACAACAACAATTTTAACCATATTGCTAATAATTGAAATTATCTTTCGGAATAGGTTATTTAATAGGATTTAACAAAGGTATAGAAGAGGGGAGAAATATTTGGAGGAGTGATAACAAATGCTAATATTACCAATAAAAAAGAAATGGTTTGATATGATAAAAAGTGGAGAGAAGAAAGAAGAATACAGAGAGATAAAACCATATTATGATACACGATTTAGAGGATATTATTATCCTACAACAGGAATGCAACCTCATATATTGTTTAGAAATGGATATTCAAAAAACAGTCCGACTATTAAATGTAAGGTATGTATAACAAAAGGAGCTGGCAAACAAGAATGGGGAGCAGAGCCTAATAAAGAATACTACATATTAGATATACTGGAGGTACACCAATGCTAAATAATGAAGAAATAGAAAAGCTAATAGAAGATATGACAAAAGTAAGACCAGAAATGTTAAACGAAGAAGCATTAAAACTATTTAATACCATAATGAAAATAATAGATGAAAGAGATAAGTTAAAAGAAGAAGTGAAAGACGCAAAAGAATATGCTGATGAAGTTTGGAGAAAACAAGAAGAAATGAGAGAACAATTAGAAAACCTAAAAGAAATAGAAGAAGAACATAGAAAGACAAATGGGAAATTAAGAAAAGAACTAGCTTATTATAAAGATATACTTATAGGGAAATCTATTCAAGAAATGGGTATAAGTTCATTATACGGAGGTGCAAACGATGAACATAAATAAAAAAGTGGAGGAAATGATAAATCTTAATGCTACACTAATTGAAATCACACCAGAGTTATATAGAGAGCTAAGCGAAGAAACACTAGACTTAATAAAATTTAGAAATATTAAGGTAGATATTACAGATAAGGTAAAAACAGTATGTATGTATAAACAAAACGTTGATTGTTTTGCTTATACAAAAAATGATAAATATGATGGATGTTTTTGTTTAAATGAACTATATTGCAGAAAAGAAAATTGCAGATTTTATCAAAAAAAAGAAGAAGCTAAAAGAAAATACATAGATAATTACAATATAGCAACAGCAGGAATAATAGCAAGAAGTATAGACAGATATTTCAGAGACTTATAACAGAAAGAGGTGAAAAATGTGCCAGTACCAAAAGGAACTAAAAGGTCAAAAGAAATTAAAAACAATATGAGTAAAAGTATGGATGAAAGGATAGTAAAACAAGAACAAGATAAAAAAGAATTAAGAAAATTAGAAAGTGAATTAATAGAAAAGAAATACAAAGAAGGATTTAAGGATTATATGGAACAAAGACTATACGATTTAAAGTATGAATTAAAACATATAAATCCTGAAAGTAAATTGACACTTGTTGAAATAGATAAATTAATAAGAGGGAAACATTTAATTGGAACACAATTATATAGTGCTGAAGAGTTGTCAATACTATTTGATTATTATAGAGATTTTATTAGCGAAATCAATAAAGTTATAAGATATATTCCATCGAAAAAGAATTTCTGTGGATTTGCCAAGATGAGTAGTAGTACATATGACAGCTATTTGATAAGTGGTGATGCTCAAAGAATTGAGATAATGAAGATGATAGATGACTACATAACAGATATATCATTGACATTGGCTCAGCATAGAGAAATTGACAATGTAACGACTATTTATAGGTCTAAAGCAGAACATGGTATGGTTGAAGCAACAGCACCTATAGTTATTAAAAACGAAGTTGACATTAATTTAGACGAAATAAAACAACAAGTAGAAGCCTTAAAAGCTGGAAAAAGTTTAAAGACTATTGAACTTACAGATGAAGATTACAAAGTAGAAGGAGGAAACAAATGAAAGAAATTGACTTAATTCCATATGGACAAAAGAACAGGATTAGTAAAGAAGAATTAGCAAGGAAACTAAATTTACCAATAAAAGAAGTAAATACAGTAGTTTCAGAATTGAGAAGACAATATATAATTTTATCAGACACAAAAATTGGTGGATACTGGCGACCTGATACGGAAAAAGAATTACTAGAGTTTATAAGAGAACACAATTCAAGACATTTTGCAGAAAGTGGACTAATTCAAATGGCTTGGAATGAAATTGATAAATTGAAAGGAGGGATATAAAATATGGATAAAAATTTAAAAATATTTACAGATAATATTGAACAAGAAGCAGTAGAACAAATAGACTTATTGTTAGAGCAGAAACCTTTTGAAAATTGTAAAGTAAGAATAATGCCAGATGTTCATGCAGGAAAAGGTTGCGTTATAGGTTTTACAGCAGATTTAGGAGACAAAGTAATTCCAAACATTGTTGGTGTTGATATTGGTTGCGGAATGTTATGCGTAGAATTAGGTAATATAGAACTAAATTTAGAATTATTAGATAAAGTTATAAATGAAGTTATACCAAGTGGAAGAAACATAAGGGAACAAAAACTTATGGATTTTGAAAAAATAAATGAATTATATTGTCTAAGAGAATTAAAAGAAACAAAGAAATTCAATAGAGCTATAGGAACATTAGGAGGAGGAAATCATTTTATCGAAATAGATGTAGATGATGAGGGTAACAAATATTTAGTAATACACACAGGTTCAAGAAATATGGGAAAACAAGTAGCAGACTATTATCAGAATCTAGCAATAGAACTATGTAGCGGAAAAGAAGAAATGTATCAAAGAAAAGAAGAAATCATAAAGACATATAAAGAAGATGGTCGAAAATCAGAAATACAAAATGCATTAAAAGACTTAATTAAGGAATATCAAGAGAAAAAACCTAATCTGCCAAACGACCTATGCTTTTTAGAAGGTAAATACAGAGATATGTATTTGCATGATATGAGAATATGTCAAGAGTATGCAAGTCTAAATAGACTTCACATTGCAAAAGAAATTTTAATGGATTATTTTAAATTAACATATGTTCCAGAAATTGATTTCCCTCCAGTTATGGATAATAGATTTGAAACAATTCACAACTATATATCTTTTGAAGATAATATAGTTAGGAAGGGTGCAATATCAGCTAAAGAAGGAGAAAAAGTTTTAATCCCAATAAATATGCGAGATGGTTCAATAATAGCAATAGGAAAAGGGAATGAAGATTGGAACAAATCTGCACCGCACGGAGCAGGAAGAATAATGTCAAGAAACAAAGCAAAAGAGGTATTTAAACTAGATGAATTTAAGAAATCAATGGAAGGAATATATACTACAAGTGTTGTTGAGGAAACAATAGATGAAGCACCTTTTGTATATAAGCCTATGCAAGAAATAATAGATAATATTAAAGATACTGTAGAGATACAGAAAATAATAAAACCAATATATAATTTTAAAGCAAAAAATTAAGGAGGAAAAAGATATGAGTAAAAAGAAAGTAATGAAAGAAGAAATTAAAGAGGTAAAGGAAGAGTTAGTAAAATTTTCAGAGTTTGGGGCACCTACGGAAAAAGTTTCAGGAACTTCTGTAGAAGTATCGGAAAAAGTTTTGCTAAAAAAGGTAAAAAAGTTGAAATGTGATTTCAAAACATTTAAAACAGAAAGGGACAAAGCAAAAATGAGAGTGCCTGACAAATGTGAGATATGCGGAAAAAGTTTTAAAGAAAATGACGACGTATATGTTGCTTGGGGAAAAGACTTGAAAGAAATATTTATTTGTAAAGATTGTGCAGAAAAAGAATAGCGGACTGGAAAAAGATTTCGACCTGCTGGAAAAAGTTTTGAAGGTGGGTCGGAAAAAGATTTGCCAACTAGCTGGAAAAAGATTTGAAAAAATCCGTAGAAAAATCACAGGGTAAAAAACAGACATCAAAACAACAATTAAAAACATCGCTAGAGTAACGAGGATTTGGCAAGAGCTTTTTAAAATTAATAGTTGATTAACTTTATATTAAAAAGCTAAAAATCGATTTTAAGAGCTCATAAAATAAACCATGTATAAGTATATTATAAAAAAATAAAGCCTTTAAAATGGAAATACAAGAGAAATAAAAGAGGGGAAGAAAAGCAAAAAAAAAGAAGCTTTTCAACCTCTTTTTTTATCTATCAGCCAAAGCACATATAAATTTTAATAATAAGTAAATACCACCAAAAGCTATAATAAATATCCATTTAATAATTAGCCATAATAATTTTAAAAATGTCATTGCATTTTCTTTTTGCTCTTTTTTTCTTTGTTCTTTCTCCCAAATTGGCGTCATTTCTTTAACATATTGCCTTGCGATTTCCTTTTCTTTTTCTGTTTTATATTGTTCGTTTAATTCGTATTTTTTTATTGTTTCATTTAAAAATTTGTTGTAATTCGTTTCGAGATAGTCGCCCTCTAGTTCGCTTTTTGCAATGCTTTTTATTAAAATATCACGATTTTCTATTTTGTAAAAGTGATATTTTGCCTTTAAACCTTGAAGGCGAAACTCTTCTTCGAATTTTTGTTTTAATTCTTTTTTACAGGCAAGGAAAAGCCCTTTTTCATACTCTTTGAACTCTTTTTCCTGTGCCTTTTTTTGTTGTATCGCTTTTATTTCTTTTTTTCTTTGTTCTTGTTCGCGCTCTTGTCTTCTTTGTTTTTGTTCCATAAGATAAACCCTTTCACTTAATACGCTCATTTTTTTCAACTCCCATTTTATTATATTTTAAAATAAGTTGCAAGTAAATTTTACTTGCCCCGCTTGTTTTTCTGCGTGTTTTTTAATTTTTTTATTCAAATTATTAATTAACTTGTCAATTTCTGTATCTGTCAACTTATTTATTTTTGCTTGTGTAAAAATAAATGTATTCATTGATTTTTTACCGCTCAACCTATATTTTAAAAAGGCGAGGCGTTCTATTTCTTGTAAATTCATAATATAACCCCCTTTAATAAATATATATTGTTTTAAAGTCTGTGTTGTTTTTGTATTGTTCAAATGTTTTGCTTGTATTTATTAAATTTATCAAGTCTTTTTTTCTTTTCATAATTTTTTCAATTGGTAAAAAATGCTTTTTGTAATAGTCTTTTATATTTTCTTTTGTTGCTATTGCATAGCAATTTTTGTTTTTTATTATTTGATATTTTTTCATATTATCAACCCCCATTTTAAATATTTTCTAAAATTTTATATAATGTTCTAAAATATTCCGCATTGTATGGATTTTTGGCGACTGCTTTTAGATAGTAAAGCGCATTTTCTAAATCGCTTAAAATTTGTTTTTTTTCTTCCTCGTAGTCTAAAAAGTCCATGTCTTTTGATAGTTCGAATAATTTATTTGCTATTTCGTCTGGAAATTTTTCAATTTCAAAATTTATATTTCCCATTTTTTCATACCTCCATATTTTCAATTACTTTTTTTAAAAATACATAAGCTTTTTTTTGATTTTTTTCTGTGTTTAACACGGATTTTATTTGAATATATTCATTTATTAAAAATTGTTTTTTTAATTCTTCTATGCTTTGTAATTCATGGAAATGATTGTCAATATAGGTTAGCCAATCTTTAAACCATTGTTTTATTGTGTTTTCGTTTGAATATTGTTCAATCCAATATTTTTGATTGTGTTTTGCCATTTATTTATACCCCCCTTAAATTTATTATAAGTTTACAAGCTCAAATTTCTTATTCCATTTGCCAATATTTAAATGCATATAGAAATTTGTATGAAAATAATCAATCATTCCGTCGCTATCGTCAAAATTGAAACTATCAGCAAGACTTGCAACATCTTGAAAAATCTTTTTTCCGTATTCGCTTAATTCATAATCATTTTTTATATTATAATGATTTATTTGCATATAACCGTTTTGCAACCTTCTTTTTAATGCTTGTTTATTTTTTTCGCTTTCTTCGATTTCTTTTTCTGTTAATCCGTGCCATTTTTCTGGATGTGCATAGATTCTGTTGTAATAATCGCCTTTGCCGTCTGCTTCTTCAATTGCTTTTTCGAAACTATTAAATGGATTTTTTGTTGATTTCATCAAATTGATATGAAGACTTTGTCCCCCTGAATAATATTCTGTTGTTATAGAAAAGGTCGCCTCTGGATATTTTCTTTTTATTTCGTTTTTTATTATTTTCGCGATGTCTTTTAAAGACAAATTGCTTGAATAGTTTATTCCCTCCCATGCGCCCTGAGTGTAATTGAAACGCGGATTTTCTTTTATTCCTGTTTTAATAGGTTCGATTTGTTCTTTTTGTTTGTTTTCTTTTATATACCAGCATTTTTTTTGAATGTGCCATTTATAGCCGTTCGCTTTTAGTTCTTCGCGTTCTTCTTTTGTTGGGATTTCTTCAAAGTATAACTCAACGCCTTTTTTATCTTCATTTTTTACTATTTTATAATTTGTTTTTATATTCATTTTTTCCACCTTTTAACCTTTCTAATTTTTATATTATTTGTTCAATACTCCTGCAATGTTCATTTTGCTTAATTCCATTGCCTTTGTTAAAAATTGTAAGCTATTTTGTACAAATTCTTGTACGTCTATATTGTTTGATGTTTCGATATTTGTATTTTGAAGATGTTGCAATGCTTTTATTTGCTGTTTTGCCTCTCTAAGCTCTTTCTTTAATGAATTATTTTCTTTTAATAATTCAGCATTTTTGTTTTTTAATTCTTTTTCGGTTTTATTCATACCGTTTATGACTCTCAATAGTCCTTCTTCTTTAAAATATAATGCCTCGATTTCTTTTATCATTTTTTCTTTTTTCATTTTCTACAACTCCTTTTAAAATTTATATTTACATTTGACAAGCAACAACTTTTTATTTATTCATTTATAATATTTTTAAATTCTACAAATATTTTTATTATTAATAATATATAAAATATAATGCTTATAGTATTTATTTTATATATGTCTTGTTTTGTAATGAATAAGTATATTAAATAAAATATTGTATATTGTTTTAATAAACTTTTAAAATTGTATTTTGTCATTTGTTTTTCTCCTTTCGGTTTTATTTGACTTTTTTTGTTTTGTATGTTAATATTAAAAATGCAATAAGTTTTAAAAAATCATTTTGGTTTTTAGTGTGTGTTGTTGCTTGTCAACAATAAAGACTTTTTGCGTACTTGCTTGTATAGTGTGATAGTTTACCAGACTGCACTATACAAGTTTTTTATTATTTCCTTTTGTTAAGTATATTATAGCATGTAGCTACAATATGTCAATAGTTTTTTTGTAAATTTTTTAATTTTTTTTAGGTTTTTTTAAATATTTTTCTATTGCTTCCCTTGCCATTGTAGAATATTGTAAATTATCTTCTTTTAGCCTTTTGTCTAGTAGTTTTGACAAGTAAAGAGGAACACGAACGCGGTAAGTTTTGCTAGCAGGTTCTTTTTTTTCTTCCATATTTTAACCCCCTTTTTATTTGATATATTGATTATATCATTGTAGCTACGTTTTGTCAATGCTTATTATAAACTTTATTAATAATTTTATACAAAAAATAAAAAATTTTTGATATTTTTGCATAAGAAAAAAGGCTTTATTTCAAGCCTTTAATAATCCATATTTTTATATGTAGTGGTATTTCTTTTATAATAGTCTAATGCCTCTATTATTTGGGTATCGTTTAAGCCTAGTTCGTTAAGCCATTCTTGATATGCTTCGTATTGTTTCTTTTTAGCTGTTGTATTATTTTCTGTGGTTTCATTAATTTCTGCCCAATCATCATTTATTTTATTGTTTTTCCAGCTATACATTGTACCAGTGAATATATTGTCTATTAGTTGAAATGCTATATCGTCATTATTAACATATATATAATATGTTGTATATTGGGTCAATGTAGATTTTAACGCCTCGAACTTATAACCTTTACTTTGCAAGTATTCGACAACTTCATTTGCTGACAAATTAGTTTTATTGTTCAACTGTTGTATAATAAATATTGACCCAGTAATCAATATAATTAAAAATATTATAATAATAGCAATAACTATTATTTTTTTGTTATTCTTTTTTGCTTTTTCTGTTTTAGCCCCACAATTTATGCATACTTTCGCCGTGTCTGATATATCTTTGCCACACTCTTTGCATTTAATCAATGCCATATTATACACCCCTTTAATATTAATATATATAATAATACTATATATATTTAATATTTTCAAACATTATTATATTACATATTTCGACATAATAATACAATGATATCATATAAATATAGAGCAGGAGAGAAGGCAAAGAACCAGATACACGCATCAAAATTTTAATCTTTTCGCGTTAATATTAATATACTATTTATATTCATTTTAATATATTATATATATATATATATATATATTATTTAATAATTAATAATAATATAAGAGAATATATATATTTTTTATTTATTCTTTCTTTTGCTTCTTTTCTTTCTTCTTTCTTTTTTAAAATTTTATTATAAAAGCGTTAATTTATTTTACAATAATACACACCCTTAATTTTTTACCTATTCGCGTATTATTTATATTATACTAAGTATATTTAAATATAATATTAAAACCTTATTATATTATTATTAATATATATATTATATATGTGTTGTTATATTTATTATATTATATAATATATTATATAGTTATGGAGGAGAATAGGAGAGAGTAACAGTAGAATAAATGTTTATCTATTAGTAAAAAAATATATAATAATATCAATATATTTTATTGTATTAAAACCTTAAAACCGTTGTAAGAGTAAGGGAATATAAAATTTAAAACATTGCGCATAAGTCTAATTTTGCGCAATGTTTATTATATAGTGCCACCCTACCCCTATTTTGCAGAAAGCATAGGGGGTGCAGTTACCCTCTCCCATATTCCTAAAAAACAAAAAGAGTTTATTATGTTAAGTTGAAATTAAGGTATTGACAGATAGAAAATAGAGTGATATATAATTAATTAGGTAAGTTTAAATAGATTTAAGAAAGTGTAGGACGGCTTAAAAAAGAGCTATGTTAGAGAGTTTAGAAGGACTTTTTAGCATGGCTCTTTAGTTTTAGGCTAAGTAATGGAGTTGAATTATGCAGAAAGAAAGTAGTTGGAATGGAATAGGGAAAACCCTTTGTAAAATAGTTTTTAATATAGCTTATAACGGCAGTTTTCTGTGGTTGGCAGTAAATTTCTTTTTTTTAGCATTTAACATACCGTGGCATCTAACATTTGCTCAGTCTATATCAATATGCTTCTTGTATTTTTCAGTATGTGGAATATTTGGAATAGGAGGAAGTTCTAAATGAAAGTATCTGTAATAGAAGGTGAAAAAGGTTATTCTGAAATTGATTTAGATGTAATTAATGATAATTACGCAATAACAGAAGATAAAGAGTTAAGATTACTATGTTTAGGAAATAAAAAATATAGATTGACCTTAAAATCATTCAAAGAGCTTAGAAATAAAGGCTGTGTTCCTTATAAGAAGTTAGGAGATAGAAAATGATATGTCCTTACATACAGAATTTTAGCTATACAGAACAGAAAAATATTTTACACGAAGAAGAAGACTTTGTAGAGACAATAGCAATAGGTACGATATGGAAAAATGCCAGTTGCTTAAAAGAGAATTGCGCTGTATGGGATAAAAAAGAGCAGAGATGTAGATATAACGGATAGAAGGAGTAAATTATGGGTGGATTTATAGCAAAACAACCTAACGGGAAATATTGTAGATTTAGTACAGTAGTAGACTGTCCGACAGATATAAATATGACTTTTGAAGATTATGTAAAAGTAATAATGCAAAGAGGATATCAAGAAAAGATAGCTAGAGAAGAAGCCCAAGAAATATTTGATAATTATATTTATCCATTTCAAGAAGTTATAGATAGATTTGTTCCGAATAATATGACAAATGCTCAATTTAAAGAATGCTTAAAGAAAATGAAGAATGAAAATGCATGTTATGAAGAAGTGTAAGGGAGGAACTTATGGAAGAAAATAAAAGAAATAATATTCTAGATAATTTAGAAGACAACACTAAAAGTCTTTATGAAATTTTAGGAGTTATAGGAGAAATTAAATCAAGAATCAATGGTAGTATTCCATTAGCACAAAAATGTAAAGAAAGTGTAGGTCCAGAACCTCAAAGAAATAATTTACAAGGTTCTGTTGGAAAACAATCAGGAATAATAGCAGACATACTTGAAGAAGTTAAAATATTGTATGAATTAGTTTAATATCAACAGCTACTAACTTGAAACAATAGTTAAAGGGCTGAGATATAGATATTGTGTGGTGGCGGAATAGACATATCTAGTTTTATATTAGATATGGTAAAACTAAACTGAGATATTTTAACTATCTCTGAATGGTAATAGTAGACGCTAAACTGTAAGTTTCCTCTTCTAGCTAGCAATGTGACACGAGATTAAATTCGGTGACTGTCGGTTAAATTGTGCGTGAGAGGGAACATATATGGTGCAAATCCATATCTACACAATGTCTGGCTTATAAATAGTATGTAGAGTACGCAAAAGCTACAGGTATCTCGCAACTGAATCCTGAATCCGTCCAACTTCCAAAAGCTAGTTGCATCCGTACTTTACATAGTGTCTATATGGCACTAATAACCTCCGTTGTTGAGTGTATATATTTATTTTTTCTTTTTTGTTTTTCTTAAAATCCTTTCGAATAGGTGCAGAAGCCCTAAAATGCACCTATTACATCGAGGGAATAGTTGAAGAGCGGTGCGATTCCGTTCCCCTCGACCAAAGTGTGTTACCCAAGTGTTAAACCACAATATCATGTGGCTTGGAGCCATCTTGAAGGTTATCAGACATAAGGATACTTTTGTAAGGTTGCCTTTCATGTGCAGTAATGTATGTGATGAAGATGTAAAAATCAATGCAAGATAGTGTGCAGGATTTATCGTTTAATAAAGCACTAGAGTTGTCGTAGCAACAATAGACGCCCAAGTTGGGAATAAGCCTATATCTTGCCTTGTGACAGAGGCAAAGCAATGTAGGTAATGTCAACAATGCTACTTCTCGTGAATACTCTGTAAAGAGGATATAAGACATAACTAGGTTAAAGTAGCCCAATGCGAGATAATGTACAGAACATATTAAGATGAATGGTATCATCAAACAATTATCTGAATGATGGGTGAAATTTATAGGTAATCAAACCTATGTAGGATAAAAGGGGCAAGAAGTTATAGGGTCGTAACCTATAGCTCAGACTTGTCTTCCTAGTGGCTGAATAATTAAAAAGATAAATTAGCTGTAAGGCGAAGGTCTAGCACATCTAAATATGTGAGATTAACCCATAGAGTTTGGGGCTTCCCTGCTAAGGAATGCGTACCTGAATAGGTATATAGTGCAAGTCTATAGTCTCACGCCAATCATTGGAGGATAAGATGGAAATTTGGAAGGGTTTAATTTATCAAAATAAAGATTATTCCGAGTGGTTTGAAGTATCAAATAAAGGGAAAATAAGAAACAGCAAGAATAAGAAAATTTATAAACAATGTATAAATCCAAATGGATATTATCAAGTCAATTTATCATATAATGCCATAAAAAAGACAATTAGAACGCATAAAGCTGTTGCTGAAACATTTATTGAAAATAAAAATAATTTTTCAGATGTTAATCATATAGATGGTAATAAATTAAACAATGTATCAAGTAATTTAGAATGGTGTACTAGAAGATATAATAATATACATGCATTAAAAAAAGGATTAAGAGTATCAGCAAAAGGCGAGAAACAGGCAAATGCTAAATTAAATTATGATATAGTTAAATATATACGAGAAATTTATAAACCAAGAAGCAAAGAATATGGTTGTAGAGCATTAGCAAGGAAATATAATGTATGCCATAAAACTATTGAGCAGATTATTAATGATAAAACTTGGATATAAAAGGTGATTTATGTTATCAATCGGAGGATATATAAAGTTAATATTAAAGAAAAGAGGACTAACAGTTGCAGAATTAGCAAGAATGATGACAGAGCAAGAAAGAAAACATGGCAGTTCTACAACAATTTATCGTATGCATCTAAATCCAGAACTAAAATACGATAAAATAACAATAGAAAAGGCACGAAAGATAGAAATTGCATTAGATTTGCCTAAATTTCAGCTTGTAAATATGGTAAATTCAAATTTAACTAAAAAACAGATGCAAATGTTGGAAAATTTATATAAATAAAGTAAAAGTCTGGAAACATTGAGGCTTAATAATGAGCAGTAGTGAGGTAGAAACCTTATTACTGCTCTATTTTTTTATAAAAAGGTGATTTTGTTGTCAGAAGTACAAAAAACAATAGAGGAAATCATAATAATTCTAAAGAAAAGGAAAGATTTGGACGAATATTCCATTTATGATACATGTATGAAACTGTATCAGCTATTGTTGTACTATTTTGACAGCGAAAAAGATGAAGAAAAGGCAGTTCAAGCGCAGTTAGATGCTTGTAAATATGCAATTACAGACCTTATTCCATTACTAGAAAAAAGAATGGAAGTTTGTGATGAAGAATATTTGAATAAATACTATAGATTGTTTCAAAGTGCTTATGCTTTTGCAGGTAGAAGGTCATTAGAGCATTTTATTGACTATATTGAGTGGGATATGCCTAAAAAGGTATTAGGAACTAGACGAGATGTGTTAAAACCATTCGTGTTTTATCTCAATAAAAGTGCTTTTGACCCTAAATTAGAGTATGTAGTAAGTTCTTACCCACCATCTTATGGTAAATCCTATACATTAAACATGTTTTCAGCTTGGATATATGGATTAAGTGCTACGAATAGCATATTAAGAATGTCTTATTCAGAAGAACTAGTATTGGGATTTAGTAGAGCAGTACAAGGAACTATAAAGAATCCTAGATTTAGTGATGTTTTTCCAGATTTCAAAAAGTATGGAGAAAAGCCTTTCATGAAAGAAAAAGAAAGTGACTGGATTCTTAAAGGTAAAGGGGCAGATGTTCAACCATCACATATAGCAAGAACAAGAGAAGGTTCTGTAACAGGTGTAAGAGCGAGTAAAGCTATAATCTTTGATGATATGACTAAAGGTCAAAGCGAGGCAACTAATAGCCAAGTACATCAAAATATCTATAATAGTTGGAAAACTGAATGGTATAACAGAAGAACAGGAAAAGAAACTAAATATATTTTTGCAGGAACAATGTGGTCTCCTGAAGATATATTGAACAGAGTTTCGCAAGATATTGAAAGTACTGTAGAGGTAGTACCTAGTAAAAAATTTAAGTATGTATGGGAAGCTGTAGATGGAAGTGCAGTATTCATTAGAATACCATTACTTGATGAAAATGATGAATCTACATGTCCTGATGTAATGAGTACAAAAGAAGCAATTAAGTTAAGAGAAACAACTGACCCATTTTTATGGGCTTGTGTTTATCAACAAGAACCTATTGCACCTACAGGATTAGAGTTTGCATGGGACAATTTACAAACTATTGAAGATATCCCAGAAGAATCGGAAAAATATTGCCTAGCTGTAATTGACCCTACAAGAAGAGGAAAAGACAACCTCGCTATGCCGATTTTAAGACCTTTTAGAGACAAGTACATATTAGATGCTTGCTTATTTAGAAAAAAAGCTGTAAGGGAGCTCTACGATGACATAGTGGACCTTATAATTGCTTACAACATAAGAAAATTAGTAATAGAAGAAAATACAGATGAAAGTTTGGCAAAAGTAATAGGAGATAAACTGAAAGCAAAAAAATTTACATGCCAAATAATTACCAAATATAACACAGTTAAGAAAGAAAATCGTATTAAAGATATGAGATATGATGTAATAACAAAAATAATATTTAGAGATAAAAAAACAGTAAAACCAAATAGCGATTATGGTAGATTTATGAAAAACTTAACGACCTATTCATTTGATTATCCAAATAAATTTGACGATGCTCCAGATAGCATATGTATGTGTGCTAGCGAGTTGATATTAGAAAGAAGTAAACCAAGCATTCCAAAAGGAATTGATAGGAGGTTGTTAGGTATATGAGTAATATTTGTCATAACTGTGTGTTTCATGAGAAGTGTATAATGTATAGATACAACAATATTCAAACAAAATCAATGAAAAAAGTATCTAGAATAGAAAATAAAGATGGAAATATTGTCATTTATGTTGAAGAATGTAATAATTTCATTAAAAGAAAGTTCAAATATACTCCAGAAAAATTAGAATTACAAAAAAATGTAAATAAAATAAAAAATAGGGGTTGACAAGTAAGAATAACTCTGCTACGGTTAAATTAAGAGAGAGTATTCGCTGTAAAATGCGAAGGGGAAAATAAGATACATATTTGTGTGTAGTGGAGGGATTGCAGTATCTTGCTAATTCAACTCCATTAAATAGCTTAAAAATGAGCAATGTATATGGGAAACCATATGTATTAGCTCATTTTTTTGCGTTATATGGGGGAGATAAAATGTCAGAAGGTGTAATAAATCAAACAGATGAAACAGATGTAGTACAAGAAATAATAGATAAAGCAGTAGAAGAAAATGAAACTAAATACTCAGAAAACAGCAACGGAGAAAGAAATAATTTCTCTGGGAGAAAAATTATTTATTGTTCTTTAAAAAAAGATGAATTAACACCTGAAAAGATTATAGAAAAATTTCCAGAATTACTAAGTATACATTATCAAAATGTAGCAGATATTGATTATTTGGATAATTTCTACAGAGGAATACAACCAATTTTGAATAAAACTAAAACAGTAAGACCAGATATAAACAATAAAGTCCTAGTGAATCATGCGTATGAAATAGTAGAGTTTAAAAAATCTTATGTGTATGGAGACCCTGTACAATATGTGCAAAAGGGAGAAAAAGATAATAATAAAATTAATCCAGAAATATCTTTACTAAATAGATTCATGGAAAGTGAAGACAAATCAAGCAAAGATAAGGAACTTGCAGAATGGCAATATAAAATAGGAACAGCTTATCGTTGGGCAGATGCAGATAAAATAGGAGAAGAAGATGATGCTCCATTTGAAATTTCTATAGCTGACCCAAGAAAAGTATTTGTAGTTTATAGTACAGGAATTACAAAAGAACAACTGTTTTCAGTTTATATAGATAATTTCACAGAAATGATAACAACTCAAGATTCATCTGAAATATGCCAGTATCAAGAATATATAGTTTATTTAGAAGATGAAGTTATGGTATTAACAACAAAAGGTGGAAAATTAGCATTGAAAGATTTATATGGAAGCAAAAATATATTTGGAAAGAGAAAGAAACTTCCAAATCCATATAAGCTTATCATAAAAGGACATAGAATTATTGAATATCCATTAAATCCAAGTAGGCTAGGATTAATCGAGTTAGTAATAACACAATTAAATGCATTAAATAGGATTACAAGTAATGAAATTGATGATATTGAACAATTTGTCCAAAGTTTATTGGTATATATTAATCAAGAAGTAGATATAGAAAGACACAAGAAAATTATAAAACTTGGCGCTGTAGAAATAAATTCTCAAAGTCCAGACAAACCAGCAGACTTAAAGTTATTGTCACAAAAAATTATGCATAGTGAAACTAAGGTTTTAAAAGATAGTACATATAACGATATTTTAACAATAGTTGGAATACCAAGACTTAATGATAAACCATCAGGAGGAGATACAGGACAAGCAAGGCTTTTAGGTGAAGGATGGACAATGGCAGATGAAAGAGCAAAGCAAGATGAACTTTCATTTAAAAAATCTGAAAGACAATTCTTGAAGTTGATACTTAATATTTGCAAAGAAAAACTAAAAGGTAAAAAAGATAGTTTAAAGAATTTAACTATCTCAGATATAGATATTAAATTTACAAGAAATAAATCGGACAATATTATGGTAAAAACACAGGCATTAATGAATTTAATGTCAGCACAATGTCCACCAGATGTTGCATTTACAGTAGTTGGATTATTTAATGACCCAAATGAAGTATTTGAAAAAGCTAAACAATATTATGGAGAAACATTGTGGAAAAAAGAAGTTCAAAAAGTAATAGATAGTGGCAATGAGCCAAACAACAAACAGCTTAAAAATGAGCAGGAATGATATTAATCGTTTCTGCTTTTTTTATATAAATTACCTCTGCTACGAGGGAAATAGTAGCCGTACAATAACGACCTACATGTCGGTAAAAACTGGGTACGATAAGGAGATTTAATGGATTATAAGGAAGAATTAGCAAAAATTTTAGCAAATGCAGACCTTGATGAAACAGGAAAAGCAGATGCTATTAGCAAATTAACAGGAGACTGTTTCGTTTCAAAATCAGCTCATAAAAAGGCATTAGGAGATTTAGAAACTGAAAGAGATGGCTTGATTTCAGAAAGAGATGACTTGAAAGGAAAAGTAAAAGCTTTTGAAGATGAGAAATTAACTGATGAAGAAAGAAGACAAAAACAATTAGAAGAAATTGAAATAATTAGAAAAGAAACTTTAACAGAAAGAAATAAAGCTAAAGCTGAAAAAATCTTATCTAAAGTAATTGATGATGAAAAAGAATTAGAAAGTTTAATTTCACAAATTTCAAGCGATGATGAAAAAGCAACATCTGCTTTAGCTCAGAACATAGCAGATACATTAACAAGACAAAAAGAGCAAACTGAAACAAGAGTAAGAGAAGAAATTCTACAAGACACCCCAAAGCCAACAGGTGGAGATGGTGGAAATAAAAAAGTAACAAAAGATGAGTTTAACAAAATGAGTTATGAAGAGCAGGTAAATTTTAAACAAAGTAATCCAAATGAATATAACGAAATGTTTGGATAATAAAAGAGGAGGAATTATAAATGGCAGAAAAATTTTTAGGAATACCATTTGATGAAGAAATATTTATTAACAGATGGGGAGCAGAACCAGACCCAGTATTAACAGCTTTATTAGAATCTGGAGCAGTAGTTAATAGTGCTGAAATCACAGCAAATTTACAAGGAGCAGGTTTGACTTATGAAATACCTTTCTTAAAAGATATAGATAGTTCAGACCCACAAGTTAATGATGGTGGAACAGATATAACAGCATCAGAAGTAGAAGGAGATACACAAAAAGGTGTAGCTTATAAGAGAATGAAAGCATGGAAAGCTAGAGACTTCATAAACGATGTTCAAAAAGCAGACCCAATGGGACATATTATATCAAGAGTAGGAAAATATTGGAACAAATATAGACAAAGACAAATAATTGCTATGTTAAATGCAATTTTTGGGATTACTGGAGATACTGATTTATCAAACCATATTTATAATATAGCAAGTTCAGGTTCTACAGTAACAGACGAAAATAGAATAGGTGCTACAACATTAAATGACGCTATAACAAAAGCATTAGGAGATAAAAAAGCTGATTTTTCATTAATAGCAATGCACTCAAATGTAGCAAAAAGATTAGAAAACTTACAACTATTAGAATTTAGAAAATATACAGACCCATTAGGAATAACAAGAGAATTATCAATAGCTGATTATAATGGAAAATTAGTTATAGTTGATGATGGGTTGCCAGTAAAAGATAGTGCATCAGCAACAGGAGAAAAAGAATATACTTCTTATGTTTTAGGAAATGGAACAATATTAATGGGTAAAGGAAAACAAAGTTATCCAGTAGAGCCTGTTAGAGAAGCTACAAAAAATGGTGGACAAGAATTATTAATAACAAGAGTAACAGAAAGCTTACACCCAAACGGATTTAGCTTTGAACCAGCTACAACAAAATTAGTTTATAACGATACAGAATTATGGACAAGCGCTTCATGGAAGAGAAAAATGCCACATAAAACAATACCAATGGCAAAGATAATTACAAATGGATAGGAGGAATTTAGATGTTTACAATATTAAAAAATAAAGTTTATTTAATAGAAAAGGAACAAATATTCCCAGTAAATATATCCATTGAAAATGGTATTGAAAAAGTGGGAGCAGGTATAGAACTTCCAAAAGCATATGACATATTTACTTTTAATGAAATAAAGGTAAAGTTCAATATAAGAATAGATAACCCATATTTCTATGATAAAGAAAAATACCTTAAAGATTTAGCAGAAGCAGAGGCTAAAGCTAAAGCAGAAGCAGAGGCTAAAGCTAAAGCAGAAGCAGAGGCTAAAGCTAAGGCAAAGGGAAATAATTAACAGAGAGGAGGGCTTTAGATGAGTGAACAAGATGAAGTATTAACTAAACAAATTGAAAGAATGCGTAGAGAAATCTTAAAAGATGAAAGCAATAATGAATTAGATGACACATTTAAAGATAGATTAGAAGATGCAAAACTTGTTTTCTTAAATAAAGTCTATCCTTACGATAAGGATAAAACTGATATGCCTTCAAGATACATAGGGTGGCAAACTAGATGTGCTATAGAATTATATTATTTAGAAGAAGATGGAGATTTTACATCATATTCAGAAAATGGTTTGTCTTGGTCTAAAGATAGTTCTGGTTTATCATCTAAATTATTAGATGAATTGCCACCACCTCAGGCAGGTGTCCCAGCATGAGAGACCAATGGAAAAAAGATATATATATTGCTAAGAAAGAAAAAGATGAAAATGGTCAAGATATAGTAGATAGATATGGTAAAGTTAAATATTTGAAACCAAAAAAATATCGCTTTAATGTTCAACCAATAGGAGGAACAACAAATGCTTCAAGCGGAAGAACAGATATTATGGATTATGGTCAAAAAGCTATGCAAATGCAAAGAGCAATAGTTGATTATAGAACATATTTTGGAGTATTTGAAGAAGATGACTTAGCATATTTAGATGGCAAAACACCAAAGGGTGAAACTTTAAATGGTGAAAAAGCTAACTATAGAATTGATGCAGTTTTAAATCAAAACAAAGTAATAGCAATATATTTTGAAAAATTAACAGAAAAGTAGGTTGGTATTATGGACATGAATATCAACGCAAAAAGTGAAATTCGACTTTCAATAGCAAGTTTAGACGATTATATTAAAGCCTTAGAATTAAAGCAAGAACAGATACTTAAAGCACTACCTAATATTGCTACAAAGATTGCAGAAGAAGCAGGAAAAGATACATATAATGGTGTAGAAATTATTCCAGCTGAAATGCAAGGAGAAACAGCAATAGCTTATGCTAGAAGTACAAACCGAATAGATACATATAAAGAATTTGGAACTGGTATTGTAGGGAGTCAAAATCCACATGTAGATGATGCTTTAGCAAAATCAGGTTGGAAATATGATGTAAATAAACATGGTGAAAAAGGTTGGGTTTATCCAAAAGAAGATGGTACTTTTGGGTGGACAAAAGGTCAACCAGCACAAAAGAAATTCTATCTTGCAAGTCAAAAAGCAAAAGAAAAAGCACCAGAGATAGCAAAAGAAGAGTTTCAAAAATATAAAAATAAATAGCTTAAAAATGAGCATTGTTTATCTGTAAAAACAGATTAGCAATGCTTTTTATATAGAAATTTTGGAGGGAAATAAAATAATGGGAATGCCAGAAGTATATGACGAGATATTTGAATACACAGAAAAACATATAAAAGAAAATTCAAAGTATTCTCCAAATGTTTTAGAAACACCACCAGAAGAAACAAAAGTATTTCCTTTAGTTGTAATAAAAGAAGCTGATAATACTCTCGAAGATGAAAATCTTACAAAAAGCGACCAAAAGTACAAGATAGAGTATGAAATAGAAATTTATGCGATAGACAAAGGAAATATACCAAAACAAATAATCATACAAGAATTAAAAACTCTTGTGAATGAAGTATTTGATGACCATTATGGCATGTGTAGAAGAGCTTGTATTCCTACACCAAATGCAGATAGAAATGTGGACAAGCTATATATGCGTTATAACGCATTAATTGATGAAGATAAAGTAATTTATAGGAGGTAATTTATTATGGCAGGAGAACTAGCGTTTTCAGATATAGGAACAAAATTATATGTTAAAAAATCAAGTACATATGAAAAATTAGTGGGTATTAAATCAGTACCAGCAAGTGGTGGAGAACCAGCAACACTTGATGCAACAGAACTAGAAAGTGAAAGAAATCAATATATTCCAGATAGAACAGATAGCCCAAATCAAACATTTACTTACAACAGAACAGAAGAGAAATTTGAAGCTGTTAAAGCTATTTGCGATGGAACAGAACATGAATTTTTAATTGTATTCAAAGATGGAGCAGGAACTTATATAAAAGGTACAGCTGTTACATATAAAAATGAAGTTTCTAAAGGTTCAGTACTAGAAGCAACATTAGTTATAACACCAACTGATATCCAAGATAAAAAAATATCAGAGGTATCAGCATTAATACCAGCAAGTGGTGAATAGAAAATAAATTTATTTAATGGAGGAATTGAATTATGGCAAAAGCAAAAAAAATTGAAGTAGAGGGGAAAGAATATATATTAGCTTTCCCAAATAGAAAAGATGCAGAAAATGCGGAAAGATTAGGTTTCTGTTTGAATTTAATGGAAACTCAACCATTAATACAAATGGACAAGTTGTTCCATTCAGCATTATTGGCAAAACAACCTAGAATAACAGCAGAAATGGCAATAGATATTAGAGAAAAATACCAAGAAGAGGGTGGAGATATAGGAGATATAAATTCATTCCTTATCGAACAATATATGGGTTTTTTCAAATTCCAAAATGGGAAGAAGAAAACAAAGAAAGCAGAAACGATAGAAATTTAGAGAATAAAGATGATGGCAAAGAAAAGAAACAATATTTTACCTTGAGAGAGTTCTTTAGAGATTATCTTTTACCATTAGCATTAAGATTCGGTATGCCTACGCAAGAATTTTGGTATGAAGAACCAGACTTGCTCTGGACATACCGAAAAGTTTATATGGATAAGTTAAAAATCCAAAATGAATTAGATAATCAACAAGCATGGAGAATTGGATTATATGTGTATGAAGCAGTAGCAGTTGTAGTCCATAATGCATTAAGAAAAGAAGGACAACCTGCACAAAATTATTGTGAGAAGCCACATGAGTTTAATAGTACTCCTAAAACAGAAGAGGAATTAATGGAAGAGGAAATTAAAAAGAATGAGGAGCTAATAAGAGAAAGCTTGAATAGAGGTAAAAGCATACTGCATCCTAAAGAAGTTATAGAAGGTGAGATAAGATGTCAGACTATAATGTAGATACATTAGAGAACAAAATAGTTGTAGAAGCACAAGAAGCAATAAATAGTCTAAAAGAGATAATTGGATATGTTAATCAATCTAAAACAGCAATTGATTCTATGAAAAGTGCAACAGGATTAAAAAGTTTAGATAAACAAGTAAAAAAAACAACATCTAATCTTACTAAAATGCAATTAGTTGGAAATGCATTAAAGAAAGCTTTAAATATAAGTGGATTAATATATGGAGCTAAAAGAGCTTTTAGCTTTTTAACAGATTCAGCAGAAAAAAGTATTGATTATATAGAAACACTTAATTTATTTGAAGTTTCAATGGGTAAAACATTAGACCAATATGGAAATCTTGATAGTGCTTCAAGTAAGTATTATACAAAAGCTTTAAAATTTCAAAATGAATTAAATGAAGCTTTTGGCACTAATATTGAAGAAACAATGAGATACCAAGCATTATATAATCAAATGGCAGAAAGTATGGGGATAAATGATAATGCCTCATATATAATTTCTGAAAATTTAACAAAGTTAGGTATAGATTTAGCTTCACTATTTAATAAATCAGAAGCAGATACAATGGAAGCTCTTAGAGCAGGTGTATTAGCAGGACAAACAAAACCATTAAGAAATTATGGATTAGATGTAACTCAGCAAACATTAGCTCCGTTGGCAAGTGAATTAGGGATAACCAGAAGTGTTAAGCAGTTATCACAAGCAGAAAAAATGATATTAAGATATATAGCTGTATTAAGACAAGCTAGTTCAGCACATGGAGATTTTGCGAAAACAATAGAAAGTCCTGCAAATCAATTAAAGGTATTTAAACAACAATTTGTTGAATTGAAAACAGCAATAGGCAATTTGTTTCAAGGAATGTTAGGGCAAATATTACCATATGTTAATGGTGTATTAATGGTAATAAAAGAACTTATAAAAGCAATAGGCAGTTTGTTTGGATTTAAAGTATCAAGTTCTAGTACAAATTTAGCAGACCAAACAGGAATAGAAGATTTAAATACTGGACTTGGAGGAGCTGTAGGAAGTGCCAAAGAATTAAAAGCACAATTAATGGGATTTGATGAAATAAATAACATAACAACAGATACTGGCTCTAGTGGTTCTGGAGGAGTTTCATCAACAGGAATAGATAGTAAATTGTTAAATGCTCTAAGTGAATATGACAACTTAATGGAAAAAGTAAAAATGAAAGCAACCGACATTAGAGATAAAATTATGGATTGGCTAGGATTTACAAAAGTAATAAATCCATTAACTGGAGAAGTATCATGGAAACTAAGAGAAGGTTGGACGAATCTTAAAAAAATATGGACCATTATTAAAGGGTTAATTGGATTATATTTAACAACTAAAGTAATAAAATTAATTGGAAATTTAACAAAATTGTGGAATGTTTTAAAAGGCACTAAAACAGCAACATCAGCATTTAGTACAGGATTAATAGGAATAAAGAATGGATTAAAAGGAATAAAAGATTGGATTGGAATAGGAATTTATAATTTCAAAGCTTTAAGAGATGCTGGCTATGGAGTGGGAGAATCATTAAAATTAACAGCAAAAGGATTGTTTGATTTAATTCCTACTGCGGTAAAAGTTGTAGGAGGTATTGCTGGAATAGTTGCATCACTTTATGGTTCTTATGATAGTATGAGAGATTTATCACAAGGAACAAAAGATACAGCAGATGCTTATGCTCAATTAGCAATTTCAATAGGAGGAGCTACAGCAAGTGGAGCTTTAATAGGTTCAGTTTTTGGACCAGCAGGAACAGCTGTAGGAGCTATTGCTGGAGGATTTAGTGCTATTATTGCTTCAATGTTAGGTTATGAAACAGAAAATGATAAATTAGTCGATTCTATTAATAAATCAAACGAAGCAATAGCAGACCATATTACACAATGGGAAGAACAGAAAAGAATTGTACAAGAAAGTATAGATACTCAATTAGCAGAAGTAGGATATACAGAAAGCTTAGTTAGTGAATTAGATAATTTAGTAGATGCAAATGGGAAAGTAAAGGATGGATATGAAGATAGGGTTAAATTTATTTTAAATCAATTAAATGAAGCCTATGGAACAGAATATGAACTAGTAAATGGAGAAATTAAAAACTATAATGAGTTAAAAGATAGTATTTATAAAGTTATTGATGCAAAAAAAGCAGAGATTCTTCTAGAAGCAAATCAAGCCTTATATGCAAAAGCTATAGAGACAAGAACACAAGCATATCAAGATTATAAAACAGCTATTAATAATACAGAAATAGCTCAAAATGCATTAAAAGATAGTTTAGAAATGTATGGATTAACATTAGATGATTATATTACCAAAAGTAGTAAATATGAAAGTGTTATGAATCATTTTAATGTAAGTTTTGAAAAATTAGGAAAAACTTATGACGAAACTAGACAAAAGTCTGACGAAACAGCAAAAGCATGGGCTGAAAACAATCAAACCATAATGAACTGGGAAGACTTAAAAACTGCTACATTGATAGGTGATGAAGAAGAAATTGAGAAAAAGATAACTCAAATGACCAACACATATGAAACAGAATCGGGAAAACAAACTCAAACATTAAAAGAAAAATTACAAATGGAAAAAGATGCTACAGAAAAATTTGGTAGAGATACATATTCAACTGTTATAAAATACCTAAAAGATACGACTGTTAGTGTGAAAGAATTATCACAAGAACAGATAGAAGCGTGGAAGTATCTGGCTGAAAACGATAAAACTAGTTTTAATGAAGCTATTAAAGACTTACCAGAAGATGTTAGAAAAAAGATAGAAGAAACAACAGGAGCAATTATATCTGAAACTAAAAATGCTTTGCCAGAAGTAGAAAAAGCATCAAGTGATATTAATAATGTTATAACAAAAAATATGGATGGAACATTTTCAATAAATTTTGGATTAAATGCAAACTATTCAGAATTAAAGAACAAGTTAATATCAATGCGTAATACTATAAGTAAAATGGCAAATGTTCCAATTGTAGGCTCAGCATTTACTAAATATAGAGACAATATACAATCTTTAATAAATCAATTGTCAGTTGCAGGATATGCAGAAGGTGGTTTTCCAGATGTGGGTGAAATCTTTATGGCAAGAGAAGCTGGACCAGAGCTTGTAGGTAGAATAGGAAGAAGAACAGCAGTAGCAAATAATGCACAAATAGTTGAAGCAGTAAGTAATGGTGTTTATACAGCAGTATCAGAAGCTATGAATGCAAGCAATAATAATGGTTCAATGAGAATTAGTGGAAAATTAAATGGTAAAGAGTTAATACAATTTACTATAGATGGAATAAATGGAGTAAAACAGCAGACAGGAGAATGTCCAATAGAAGTTTTATAAAAATATAAATAAAGGCTTAAAAATGAGCCACAGATAGAGATAAAAATCTATTTGTGGCTCTTTTACTTAGATAGAAGGTGAAATATGTCATCAACATTTATATCAGATTTTGTAGATAAAACATATGTACCAGAAAACTTATTAAAAGTTGATGGGCAAACAATAGAATATTTAGCAGGTTATGAAGTAGAAGAGTATGACTTAAGTAAAGATGCAGGAAGAAACGCAAAAGGAACAATGAGACTTTGTTATATAGGAACAAAGTACAAGATAATCTTTAAATCAAGATATGTTCATCAAAATGAATTAGTTAAAATTTTTAATAAGATACCTAGAAAACAACTTTCAGTATATTTTTTTAATCCATACACAGGAACATATCAGACAATACAATGCTATCGCGGAGACAGAAAAGTTACTATGAAATGGGATAGAAAATATTTAGGCAAATTATATGAGCCAACAAGCTTATCATTAATAGAATTGTAGGTGAGAAAAATAAATGGCAACAACAGTAAGTGATGAATTTAAAGCAATGTGTAAATCAAATACTCCATCAGGAGCAATAGGAAGAATTAAAGTTATAGAAGATGATATTGAAATAAAAGAAAGCACAGACATACAAAATATAGAAATAGAAGATAATTGCTATGTTAATGATAAATTCATAGGAACAACTGTTGCAAAAAAAGTTACAGTTAATTTATTTAATGATGACAATGTTTATGATTTAGAAGATAAAGAAATAGAAGTTAAATCTGGATTTGAGTTAAATGGAAATGAAGAACTAATATCTCATGGAAATTTTATAATAGAGAAACCAAATACAGAAGAAGTTCAAGCTAAAACTAATTTTACAGGTTATGATTATATGATTAAATTTAATGTTCCATTTGTAGATAACAATACATATCCAGTAGAATTAGGAACATATTTTTCTAATCTATGTACACAAGTAGGATTAGTTGCAGGAAATACAGATTTTATAAATTCAGATTATTTAGTAAAGGGAAATCCTTTTACTAATAACGAAGATTGCAGAACAGTATTAAGTGCTATTGCTCAAATTGCTGGAGGAATAGCAAAAATAGGTAGAGATAACAAAGTATATATTATTAATTTAAGTAAAGAAGATGCTTTACATGAGATAGATGGAAATAATTATGATACATTTACTCCAAATAAAGTATTTGGACCTGTAAATAAAATCATTTTAAAAATGAATAGTGAAGTAGATGGAGAAGAAAGTGTAAGGTCAGACGAAGAAAGTATAAGCCAAAATGGAGAATGTTCAATAACAATATCAGATAACCCAATTTTAACTTCACAAGAGGAACGAGAATTAGTTATAGACAATATTTTTAATGCTATCAAAGGAATTACTTATCTGCCTTTTAAAACTACTTACTACGGCTATCCTTATGCTGATAGTACAGACAAAACAAAAATATCTAACGTAAATGATACAGAATACAACTCTTATATTTTTAATCATACAATAAGTTATGACGGAAGCTTTTCAGGAAGTATTGAAACATCAGCATTAACAAAAACACAAAGCATGTATAAAAATACATTGGATTTAAAAAGTAGATTTAGAAGAACAGAATTGGCAGTTGATAAGATTAACGGAAAAATAACTTCGATAATAGAACAACAAGATGAATATGAAACAAAGATAACTCAGCAAGAGCAAGATATAGATAGTTTAAAGAATAAAGTTTCTAATATACAAGATTTAACTCGAACAATAACAGCTAATAAAACAATAATGTTAGAAAATTGTGCCAAGGGAGACCTTTTAAGCTTATGGATAAAAGGAAATAATGAGGTATTCAAATACTTGTATCCAAGCGACACACTATATCCTTCAGACACTTTATATCCAATAGGCGATAGTAGAATATCAGTAATAGACAAAGATAACAATGAAACTGTTTACGAGTTAGGCATAACAGATGTATTAAGGCAAAATGGAGAAGTTTATGATGAGTTTATTTTAGAGAATGGACAAGCTAAAGTAATTCGTAGAATAAATGAAGATGGAACGGTAAAGGCAACAGAAATAACAGAGGATTTAGGTAAGCTAAGTATTTCATTAAATGAAGGTACAAACACAATTAAGATACTAAATTATACTGCAGAAATCACTGCTAAATATGCTATTAAAAATAACTATACAGATATATTTGCTACTAAAGTGGAAATGAGTTCTAGCATAGAACAGACAGTAGAAGGAATAAATCAGGTAGTATACAAAAAGGTGGATGAAGATGAAATTATTTCAAAAATTAATCAATCAGCCGAAGAAGTGGGAATTGACGCTAATAGAATTAATATTAATGGTGCTGTTAGTGCTAATGGTAACTTTAAAATTGACACAGAACGGAAACATGAAATGTAAGAACGCAGATATATCTGGAAAAGTTACTAGCTCAGATGGCATAATTGGAGGTTGGTCAATAAATGAACAAGGATTAAGTAATGGAACAGTATTTATAAAAAATGACGGAGCTTCAACTACATATACCGTAGCAGATTTAATTGTAATGAGAGGGTATATTATGGGGACTGCTGGATTTGAATTGCCAGCAGCAATGATACAGCATTATGATTTTAATGGTGACGGAGAAATAACACCAGCTGATTATGTAAAACTACAAAATTTAATAGGAATATCAATGAATTAAAGGAGGACAAGATAAATGAGTTTAGTAAAAACAATATTAACTAAAATTGGATTTGATAATGGAAGTCAACCAGCTATAAATGATACTAATTTAAATCAAATGCAAACTAATATACAAACTGCAATAAGCACGTTAGAAACGAATATAGAGAATGCAATAGTGGACAACCTAACAAGCATAGATTCTAAGAGTTTTTTATCTGCAAAACAAGGGAAAGTGTTGAATGATAAAATTGCAGATACAGGATGGGTAAATTTTACATTAAGTAATGGATGGGAAAATCTGGGCGGAAATTATCCACCTGCTCAATATAGGAAGATTGGAAAGCAAGTATTTCTAAGAGGATTAATAAAGAATAATTCTTCTAATACTACAGTGCTATTAAATCTTAATAGCTCAATAAAGCCTCTTAAGACAATGTACAGTATTGCAACTGAATCTGATGTAGTAAAACCTGTGTATATTGAAACATCTGGAAGTATTAATATAGAAAACTACACGAAAGGTGATTGGGTAAGTTTAGGAAATATATCTTATTTTATAGATTGAAAGAAAGAGGATTGGCAAATAAATGTATTATCGGTTTTAGCAACTGCAACAAAAGCAATACAAGAACAACAAGAACAACAAGAACAAATAGAACAACTAAAAAAAGAAAATAACCTTATGCAAAAAAAGAATAGAAAAATTAGAAAATGAGCAAAAGGGGTGAGAAGAGTTGGAAAATACAGACATATTAGAAAGAATAGTCAAAGTAGAACAAAGTGATAAATCTGCACATCATAGACTGGATGAACACGAAACAGAAATAAATGAACTAAAGAAAACATACTCAATAATGGAAAAAATGTCTTATAGAATGGAAAATGTTGAAAAAAATGTGGAAGGAATAAATGAGAAATTAGATAAGCACGATAAAGCTATATCAGAAGAAGCAAATAAAGATGATAAAGAAAAAAGTAAAAAATGGGACAATCTAATTCACTATGTATTTTATTCTATAATGGCAGTTTTGCTAGGACTGCTGTATGTAAAATTAGGGTTAAAATAGAATAGGAGGAATGAAAAATGAAAGATAAGAAATATTTAATTACAGCTATAGTAACGATTTTATTGACAATAGCTGGAGTATTTTTTGGTATAAAGTATACTGATGATGACATAAAAGAAATCAGCGAAGGAGTAGAAACAGTAGTAGATATAATAGAAGAAAACCAGTCTACAAAAGAAATACCAGAGGCGTACATAGAAGATGAACAAGCACTAGAAGAGCAAGAAGTAGAAGATGAAGGTTTTGAACTACAAGGAGAAATTGCATATAACGGTTCTAGTGAATTGCCAAGCGTGAGCCTAGGACAATATACAGGGCTTACATATTATAGCCAAATAGACCCACGTTGGAAAAATAAACTATATACAAGCACAGGCAATTCAAGTCAAACAATGGGTTCAAGTGCATGTGGACCAACTTGTAGTGCAATGGTAGTTAGTTCAATAAAAGGAACAATATTACCAACTGAAATGGCTGATTTGTATGTAAAACACGGCTATAGAAGTGCTAACAACGGAACATATTGGAGTGCATTTAGATGGACTGCAGATGTGTTCGATATAGGTTACAAAGAAACAATATATTTAGATGAAGCATGTAAATTATTACAAGACAACTATTATTTAATCGTTGGCTGTGGCAATGGATTATTTACAACAGGTGGACATTTCATAATGCTTTATGACTATGATGGTACATACATAAAAGTATATGACCCTTACTTATATAGTGGGAAATTTAATTTAAGTACACGTAGAGGAAAAGCTACAGTTCAAGGGAATACAGTTTTAGTAACTAAAGATAATTTTAGAAACTACGCAAATTATGGAACATTCTTTGCATTCAAAAACGATAGAACAGATACAAAAGAAGATAACGCAAACGTAGTAACAGCAACTTACAATAGATATGTAAAAGTAAACACTTCATTAAATGTACGTTCTGGACCAGGGACAAGCTATAACGTTGTAGGCAGAAAATATAACGGAGATAAAGTAACAGTATATAAAGAAAACTCGAATTGGAGTAACATTGGAACAAATGAGTGGGTATCTAGTGATTATTTAACAGATAGTAACGTACAGCCTATAAGTAATACAGTAGGGCAATATAAAAAACTAAAATCAACAACCACATTATATTCAAATAGCAATTTAACAGGTACAAGATATACATATTTAAAAAATACAAAAGTTAAGATATTACAGAATGTGTCAAGTACAGTAGATAGAATATATGTGCCAGCAACTGGCAGATACGCTTATGTAGATAACTCTGCATTTGGAACGATAACAGTATCAGGAGTAAATCTAACAGGACAATACAAGAAATTTAAGAGCAATACAATAATATATTCTAATTCTAACCTAGCTGGAGCAAAGTATTATTACTTGCCTAAAACAAGAGTAAAAGTTATAGCAGACTATGGAAATGTTAATAAAATATATGTTCCAGCTACTGGAAGGTATGGTTTTGTTTCAGAAAATGTTTATAGATAAAAAATAAGCAAAAACACCCAAAAATCAAGGTATATAAGTATATTCCTGGGAAATAAAAAAGGCTTAGAAACGATTTTGAAAGGTCGATTTTTGACTTAATTTTAGGAAAAACCTTCTTCCAAAATTCGACAAATTTGTCGAACGATTTTTATTGACAAAATGTAATAAAATGGTATAATATTATCTTGCAAATAGAAATGTTTGATATTATGTTAATTATGTGTTATAATAATTATATAAATTGTATCATTTTTATTTGTTTTTAAATAAAATAGTATTAATATTATAAAATTTGAAATAATATATGAAAGGAGGTATAAAAATGGTTAATAGTCTTTATAAAAACAAAGTTGCAAGCTTAATAGCAAAGTCAAAAGAAAAAGGATTAATAAAAACATATTCTCAATTTTGTAAAACGAAGGAAGGAAAAGAATCTTCTTTATCAAAAGATGAAATCATATATTATACTTCTATGAATAAAGGAGAGTCAAAATAGAGATGAGTCAATTTAATGTAGGAGACATAGTTTTTGTATCAAACTATGCATATAAGGATGGAAACGAAGGACAAAATCATAGTTTTGTAATAATAGATGATGGACAAGCAATAGACATAAATTATTTTGGGTTTTTATTGTCATCACAATTAGAAAAAGTTACATATCCATATAATGAACCATTAGACAAAAATAAAACTAACAATTTAAGAAAAGACAGCATAGTAAAGTGTGATGATTTAATAATGATTTCGGAAAGTGAAATACAATTTAAAATTGGACAAGTTTCAGATAACGACTTGGAAAGGTTTATATCTACATATTCAAAATATTTAGAGGATTTAGAAGACTAGTAAAATCTAGTCTTTTATTTTTTTTAAACCACGTTTCGACACATTTTTCAAAAGTGATATGCTATAATAATAAAGTATTTAGAAATAAATACTGTGGGGGCTGTAGGAAAAAACAGCAAAGACTAGCTACTCTCAGCTAGTCTTTATTCATTTTAATATTAATTAATAAATCAATAACTTGTGACACTTCTAAAACTTCTTTTGAATTTCTTCCGTATTCATCTATTCTGCGATACATTTCTTCTTTTAAGTTATCTATATCTAATTCAGAGTAAAACAAATCATCAACTTTAACCTCAAGAGCATTTGCTATCTTATACATAGTTTTAAGAGAAGGATTAAATTTTTTATTGTTCTCTAATTCAACTAAATATGTTCGAGCAATATTTGTCATTTTACTTAATTGATATATAGTCAAAGATTTTTTTAATCTAATATTTTTAATTACGAATACAAACATAAAATTACCTCTAAAAATTATTATGTCCATATTTTAATACAATTATTTTTTTATTTCTACGTGTCGCTACCAGCGACATATTGAACTTCTGTAACCATTGCAAAAAGCCAACTTTATTTTGTCGAATTTCTCAAAATCCTTGTGAGAGTAATATTTTGTCGAACGCTTTTCCTTGACTTTGTCGAAAAATGTAAATATAATTTAACTAGATTAAGAAACGCGTTTCTCTGATAAGGAGAAAATAATATGGAAAAATTAATTGTAGAAGAAAACGGATTCATAAGAGAAAAAGATTATCAAAAAATAAAGGAAATATTAAATAAAAAGAGTGATTATTTAAGCAAACATGAATTTGAGTGCTTTAATGCAATTTTTAATGCAACGTCATAAATATTCTTTAATAAGTAAAAATAAGAGTGATTAAAGAAGCTTGATTTCAAGCCTGTTTTAAATAATAATAATTACTTAAAAATAAGCAATAATATAGTAAAATAAACTATTATTGCTCTTAGGAACCAGTACTTCGGTGTGGGGGTTCAAGTCCCTTCATCCGCACCAGAG
>ERZ824488.579-NODE-579-length-46835-cov-22.353484_pt1 | contig 46835 bp, 39 predicted proteins | sample MGYA00519936_ERZ824488 | MGnify/ENA primary metagenome ERZ824488 (study PRJEB31778, sample SAMEA3449153) | human gut metagenome | biome: human gut; feature: human-associated habitat; material: faeces | place: United Kingdom | collected 2010/2012 ... | reverse complement strand
TCTGACGAAAAATCCATTCGCCGGCCGACCACCTCATTTGTGCGGCGTTGCCTTATGAATTACAGAATCAGCGACGGATAGAGCATCAGGGGGTCTTCGCCGGTATAGCCGAGGCCGCGGGCGAGGGGGAGGCAGCCGGGGGCTTCGATCCAGGCGTCGAAGTGGGAGTAGGAAAGGCCGAGGGAGGCGAAGTAGAGGCGTGCGTCCTCGATGAGGTAGGACGCCACGCCCTGTCTGCGCCAGCGGCGCGCCGTCTGGATGATGCCGATCACGCCCTCGCCGTCCTCCGTCCACACCAGCAGCTCGCCGCACAGGTCGTCCGGCGAGACCATGAGAATGCGCGCGAAATCCGGCTGGGAGGTGATTTCCTCCAGCCATTCCTCGTCGCAGCGCATGCCGAAGCAGGCGTTATAGCGTTCTAAGAAGAATCTTCGCTCGGTTTCGTCCGCGAGGAAGTCGCGCACGATGGTGCAGCCCTCGGGCATCAGGCGCACGTTCATCTGGCCGGTCACCCGGCGATAGGTGCGAACGACGCCGTCGCCGTCCGAGAAACCCAGCGCGTGCAGAACCTCCAGCGCGCGCTCGTCGCCCACGCCGACCTCCGCGTACACGCGGGCGGGCGCGTTTGTCTGCGCGGCCAGCGCGCGGGCGCGGGCGACCGCGGCGCCGTACAGAACGTGCAGCGCGCGGTCGTCGCCCTCGGCCTCGATTACGTATTGCCGCGGCATGTCGGGAAACAGCCCCATCCGGCGAGGCTGAACGGTGCACGCGCCGACGGGCGTGCCGTCGTCCTCGCGGGCGATAAACGTATTGTCGGCGCTGATGTCCGAACGAAGACGTTCATGACTGATTTTCATCTTGCGTTATTTCGGCTGCTTACCGATGGAGGCCAGAATGCCGCCGTCCACGTACAGCACGTGACCGTTGACAAAGTTGGAAGCGTCGGAGGCCAGGAACACGGCCGGACCCATCAGGTCGCTCGTGGTGCCCCAGCGCGCGGCGGGCGTCTTTCCGATGATGAACTCGTTGAACGGATGGCCGGGCACGCGCAGCGGCGCGGTCTGCGGGGTCTCGATGTAGCCGGGGCCGATGCCGTTGCACTGGATGTTCTTCTCGCCGTACTCGGCGCAGATGTTGCGGGTGAGCATCTTCAGGCCGCCCTTGGCGCTGGCGTAGGCCGACACGGTTTCGCGGCCCAGCTCGCTCATCATCGAGCAGATGTTGATGATCTTGCCGTGCCCCTTTTCGATCATCTGCGGGATGACGGCCTTGGAGCAGATGAATGGCGCGTTCAGATCCACGTCGATGACCTTGCGGAAGTCCGCGGCGGACATTTCGCACATCGGGATGCGCTTGATGATGCCGGCGTTGTTCACCAGAATGTCGATCACGCCCACCTCTTCCCTGATGCGGGCGGCCAGCGCGGTGACCTGCTCCTCGTTTGTCACGTCGCACACATAGCCCTTCGCGTCGATGCCGATTTCCTTATAGGAAGCCAGTCCCCTGCCGACGAGCTCCTGATTGATGTCGTTGAAAACGATTTTCGCGCCCGCCTCGTGGAACGCGGTGGCGATGGCGAAGCCGATGCCGTAGCTGGCGCCGGTAATCCAGGCAACCTTGCCCTTCAGACTAAAGGAATCGAGAATCATATGTTACCCCTCCTGCCGATCGTTTTTCTTTTCGTGTTCTGGAATGGTATAGCCGCGGCGGCGCAGAATGGGCATGGCGACGCGCCTGCGAAGCGTTTCCGCCCATTTCGGGCGCTTTTTATCGCGCGCGTCCCAGCCGAGCAGCATATCGGCGGTGAACATCGCCTCCAGCCTGCGGTTGTCGCGCCTGGCCTGCCCGCCCGGCGTGGGCGCGCCGAAGCCCTTTACGCGGAAGCCGAGCCGGCGGCAGATCAGCCGGGAACGAAACACGTGGTAATCGCTGGTAACCAGCGCCACGTTTCGCCTGTCCGCGCCCAGAATCTTCCTCGCGTTGACGATGTTCTCCGTGGTGATCATCGAGCGATCCTCCAGCAGCACGGCGCTTTCCGCCACGCCGAGGGAGACCAGCTCTTCCTTCAGCGCCTCCGCCTCCGTGCGGCCGCTGCCGCCCGTGGGGCCGCCGCAGGCCACGATCACCGGCGCGGTGCCCGCCTTCCACAGCTCCGCCGCTTTCTTCGAGCGCAGAAGCATTTCCTCCTGTGCGCTCCCGTCCGGATTGAGCCGAAGCCCGAGAAGGAGAATCGCGTCATACGTCCGCTTCATCGCTCCCGCCGCCCCTTCCAAGTATCCTGTCCTAATTATAGACGCGCCCGCCGCCAGTGTCAAGAGCGGACGGGCTGGCGCGTCAGTTCAGACCCGGAATATGGTTCAGGGTTTTTTCGGCCATATCGGAGATGGTGGAGAGAGTGAAGCCGAACAGGGAGGTATGTAGGGTATCGCTGAACGGCTTCGTCCAGTACTCGGGGATGGCGGAAAGGCCGCGGAGCATGCCGACGATGGAGCCGACGGTCGCGCCGTTGCAGTCGGTATCGAAGCCGGTCTGGACGGCCATGCAGGCGGACTTGCCGTAGTCGCCCTGACCATAGAGCAGCGACGCGGCCACGATCATGGCGTTGGAGATGGTGTGGCACCAGCCGTGGCCGGTGTATTCATCCCACATTTCGTGAATCTTCTTAAACGCGTCCTCCTGCGAAACGCCCGCGTGGAAGTCGCCGATCACGCCGCGGATGGCTTCGTACAGGCGGGAGGTCTCCGGGATCTCCTTAAGGCCGGTCTCGATCACGCGCGCCACGTCGCCGTCCGTCGTCACGGCAGCCTCGGCGAGCATGGCGGCGACGAACATTTCGCCGTAGACGCCGTTTTTAATGTGAGAGATGCTGGCGTCGCGCCACGCCATATCGGCGGCGGCTTCGGGATCGCCGGGGTTGATGTAGCCGAAGTAGTCGCCGCGAATCTGCGCGCCGATCCACTCGCGGTAGGGGTTCTGGAAGCGGGCGGTGTCCGGCGGCAGGTAGCCCTTCACGGCGTTGATGAAGGCCACGCGCTCGGCGGTGCAATAGGCGTTCTTGGGCTGCATGTCCAGCCAGAACTGAATCATGTTCGCGGGCGTGAAGTCGCGGCCGAAGCGGTTGATCAGAAGCTGCGCCAGCACGGTATAGTTGGTGTCGTCGTCCGCCGGCGCGCCGGAAAGCTGGTCAACCATCCACCGGGAACGCTCGCGCAGCGGGAATTTGTATTTGTCCTTCATTTCATCCGTCACGTCGGCGCTCAGGATGAAGCGGTGCATCGGCCAGTTGCCGGTTTCCTTCAGGAAGGGTTCGAACTCGTTCGTGCGGATGCCCTCCACGGGCTTGCCGAGCGAGCAGCCCGCGACGCGGCCGTACCACGCGCCGGCGAGCTTGTCCTTCAGCACGTCGAGGGACGGGAGCGGCTTCTTTTCGCCCGCGCCGGCCGGACGGAGCGCCCGGATGGCCTCCAGCTCGCTGGGCTCGTTATAGGCATAGTCGGCGCGCTGCGGCGCCTTTACGATCAGCTCATAGAGAATGTCCGCCAGACGCGCCTTCTCCGCGCAGCGCGGCATTTCGGCAATGGCGTCAAAGAGCTTTTCAAATTCGTGAATGTCCTTGCCCTCTTCGATTGTCTGCTGCTTTTCGGTTTTCATTTCGCTGGAATACAGCTCCCACGCATGAAGGCGGTCGTAGGCCGGCATGGGCATGGCGTGTTCGTTCATTGTGTCGTCCTCCTTTGGTATTCCCGGTGTTCTTTTTCGCCGCGCGCGGAAAAATTCCTGCCGGGCGGCCAAAAAGAAACAAGGATATGGTATAATGTTCGCCAGAACACACGCGGGAGGCCTTTTATGAGCACGAACGGAATCAACGCGCAGGGGTTCGTCACTCGATATTTCGTGTGCGGCCCCTTTCTCTCCGAACCGCGCACCGAGCTGCGGGACAAAAATCAGCTGAGATTTGAAAAGAAGCTGCGGGCGGAAATCGCCGCGGGCGACGAAATCGCGCCCGAAAGCGGGATTACGCTGGGCGCGGACGCGGGCAGCGGCCAGAAGTGGCGGCTGAACATGCCCGGCAACGACTGGTTCATCGACATGAGCACCTTCTACCACCTACTCACGCGGGTGGAGGCGCGCGCGTACACGCGGCTTCTAAGCGACCGCGACCGCACGGTCACGGCGCTGTGCTGGACGTACACCGCCGCGGACGTCTGGCTGAACGGCGAACGGATTCTGAAAAACACGCCCGCCGTATACAAGCCCATCAAGCGGCACGAGCTCGCGCTGCCGCTGAAAAAGGGCGAAAACGAGCTCTACATCCGCATGCAGACGCTGGGCGCGCGCGACACGCGCACGCTGCTCGCTTTGCAGCTGACCGGGGATTTCTCCGGCGTTTCGGTCGACCTTCCCGGCGGCGCGGAAATGGACGAAATCTACGCCCGCGAGGACTGGCTGCGCGCCCTTCGCGCGGAAAACGGCAAATTGATCAGCCGGAGCGCCCCGCCGGCCGGCACAAGAATCCTCGATCTTGAGCATTCCGGCGCGGCGGACGGAATCGCGTGGGAACGCGGAACGGAATTCACGCTCGCGCCCGACGCGCACGTGTTCACCGTGAACTGCGACAGCGCCGGCACAAAGCTCTCGCGCCGATTTGAGCTTTTCGAGCAGGGCGTGCGCTACGGCCTCTCGCCGGAGGCGGACTACGAAAGCCGCGTGAAGCGCCTGTGCCACGGCCCGCAGACCGAGAACCTGCCTATGACCGCCATCATGCACTACGAAAACGGCACGAACACGGACGCGGATTACCAGCAGATTCTTCAGTTCTTAGACGTGATCGACAGCCGCGCCGACTGCAGCGACTTCTATTTTAACGCGCTGTTCCGGCTGGTGAAGAAGTTCGAGCTGCCCGCGGAGCTGCTCGAGCGCTTCAGACATACGGCGCTCAACTACCGCTACTGGATGGACGAGGACGGCGCGGACGGCATGTGCTTCTGGAGCGAAAACCACGCGCTTCTGTTCTATTCAAACCAGTATCTCGCGGGCGGCATGTATCCGGACGACGTTTTCGTGCGCTCCGGGCTTACGGGGCGGGAAGCGCGCGCCCGCGGCCGCGAGCGCTGCCTTGGCTGGCTGAAGGACGTTTCCACCTATGGCTTTGAGGAGTTCGCGTCCTCCAGCTATGCGGTCGTGACCGCCTGCGCGCTTCTGAGCCTGATCGACTACGGCGAGGCGGCGCTTCAGGCGCTGGCGAAAGCGGTGCTGGACGGACTCATCCGGCAGATGGCGCTGCACGTGTTCGACGGAGCCGTCGTCGCGCCGCAGGGACGGGCGTACCGCGCCGTGCTGTTCCCGCAGCGGCAGGCCTCGACCGCGCTCATGAACCTGTGCCTTCCGCACATGCGGAACGTGAGCAGCAACTGGCTGTGCGCCTTCGCCCTCAGCGAATACAAAATCCCCGCGGACGCCGCCGAAATCGCCGCGCGCGACCGCGACATGCGCTACGCCTGCGGCAACGCGGAAATCCACGTGCGCAAAACGAAGGACTATATGCTCACGTCCTGCGCGTCGCCTAAATCGCTGGACGGCGGCTGGCAGCGCGTGTCCGAGGGCGAAGCCTTCAGCAACGAGTGGATTCGCACGCTCAACGAGCGCTTCCATGGCACCACGCTCATCCGTCCCGGCGTGGACGGCTATCAGCAGCACCTGATGTACGCGGCGGTTTCCAGCGAGGCGGCGTCGTTCGTCACCCATCCCGGCGGAACCAGCGACATGAGCCAGATGCGCCCCGGCTACTGGAACGGAAACGGCGAAATGCCCGCGATCGTCCAGAAGGGCGCGCGCGTCGGTCTTGTGTACAGCATATCCGAAGCGCATCCCGTGAGCTTCACTCACGTGTTCTTCCCGGCGTGCCGGTTTGACGAGACGCGCGCGGACGGGCACTACCTGTTCGGCCGGGTGAAGGACGGCTACATGGCCGTCTGGATGAGCGGCGACGCGGTTCCCTTTGACGATCTGCTGACCGGCTGCGAATACCGCGTGTACGGCAGGACGGCGGCGTATCTGTATACCATGGGCAGCAGGGACGAATGCGGCACCTTCGAACAGTTCATGGAAAGCGTGAAGAACGCGCCCGTCTCGTTCGACGGAACGACGCTCCGCGCGGACGACCTTGAAGTGACGTTTACTCGCTGTACCGACGCTTCTCAGGTTGTTTAAAGCAGCGGCGCCAGCTAACGAAAATTTGACAGACGGCGGCGGCCTTCTTTGTTGCGAAGCGCCGCCGTCTGTGTTATAATGTCATGGTGCCCAACAGGGCTTATTTCTCACTTTCGCGGATTCGCGCGGCGGTTGCCGGTTTCCGGTGCCGCTCGAAGACGAAGCGAAAGGCGGAAAAAACGAATTAAGGAGGAACCCCACTATGGCAGTCATTTCCATGAAGCAGCTGCTCGAGGCCGGCGTACATTTCGGCCATCAGACCCGCCGCTGGAACCCCAAGATGGCGCAGTACATCTTCACCGAGCGCAACGGCATCTACATCATCGACCTGCAGAAGACCGTTCGCAAGATCGACGAAGCGTATATGTTCGTGCGCGACCTGGCGCTGGACGGCAAGACCATCCTGTTCGTCGGCACCAAGAAGCAGGCGCAGGAGTCCATCGAGTCCGAGGCGAAGCGCTGCGGCATGTACTTCGTGAACAACCGCTGGCTGGGCGGCACGCTCACCAACTTCCGCACCATCCGCACCCGTATTGACCGCCTGAACAACATCGACAAGATGGAGAAGGAAGGCCAGTTCGAGCTGCTCCCCAAGAAGGAAGTCATCAAGCTGCTCGCCGAGCGCGAAAAGCTGGAAAAGAACCTGGGCGGCATCCGTGAAATGAAGAAGCTCCCCGGCGCGCTGTTCGTCGTCGACCCGCGCAAGGAGCACATCGCCGTGGCGGAAGCCCGCGCGCTGAAGATCCCGATCGTCGGCATCGTGGACACCAACTGCGATCCCGATGAGATCGACTACGTCATCCCCGGCAACGACGACGCCATCCGCGCGGTCAAGCTGATCGCCGGCAAGATGGCCGACGCCGTTCTGGAAGGCAAGCAGGGCGAGCAGGTCGAGGAGACCGTCGAAGCGCCCGTCGCCGAGGAAGCCGCCGAATAATCATCCCGCGACAACACGTTTCAGGAGGAATGCAACATGGCTGAAATCAGCGCAAAAGTGGTTATGGAGCTCCGCGGCCGTACCGGCGCGGGCATGATGGATTGCAAAAAGGCGCTCGCCGCCACCGATGGCGATATGGAAAAGGCGATTGACTTCCTGCGCGAGAAGGGCCTTGCCGCCGCCGCCAAGAAGCAGAGCCGCATTGCCGCCGAAGGCATCGTGGACAGCTACGTCTGCACCAAGTGCATGACCGGCGCGCTCGTCGAAGTCAACTGCGAGACCGACTTCGTCGCCAAGACCGACAAGTTCAAGAACCTCGTGCACGAAATCGCCGTGCAGATCGTGAAGAACGATCCCGCCGACGTGGACGCGCTGCTGGCTCAGAAGTACTATGCCGACGAGACCAAGACCATCGGCGACCTCGTGACCGCCGCCACCGCCGAAATCGGCGAGAAGATCAGCGTCCGCCGCTTCGCCCGCTATCATTCCGATAACGGCGTTGTGGACAGCTACATCCACATGGGCGGCAAGGTTGGCGTGCTCATCGAGGCCGAGGGCGAAATGGGCGAGAACGCTGCCGAAGTCATCCACGACTGCGCGCTGCAGATCGCGGCTGCGTCCCCCGTCGCGCCCGAGTACGTGCGCCGCGAGGAAGTCCGCGCCGATCACCTCGAGCATGAGAAGGAAATCCTCATCGCTCAGGCCCGCAACGAAGGCAAGCCCGAGAAGATCATCGAGAAGATGGTCGAGGGCCGCATTAAGAAGTTCTATCAGGAAGTCTGCCTGCTGGACCAGCTGTTCGTCAAGGACGGCGAGATCAGCGTCGAGACCATGATCAACCAGAAGGCCAAGGGTCTCACGATCGTCCGCTTCACCCGCTACAAGATGGGCGACGGTCTCGAGAAGAAGGTCAACGATCTGGCTGCCGAGGTTGCCGAGCAGGCCGCGAAGATGGGTCTGTAAGACACGGTTTTTCGAGGGTGTTGCAAAGTTTGCAGCACCCTCTTCGTATGCCCGAAATACATTCTTGGAGGACGAACGATGTATAAGCGCATTATTCTCAAGCTCTCCGGCGAAACCCTCGCGCCCGACGCGTCCAAGCCCGACGCGCCCCGCGGCGTGTTCGACGCGCAGCGCGTGGACGCGGCGGCCGAAATGATTTTAAAGCTTCAGGCGCGCGGCATTCAGGTGGGCGTGGTCATCGGCGGCGGCAACATCTGGCGCGGCCGCTTCACAAAGGAAATGAACGGCGCGAACGCCGATCAGATGGGCATGCTCGCCACGATCATCAACGCGCTGTGCGTGCAGGACGCGATCACCCGCAAGGGCGGCAAGGCCGTGGTGTTCTCCGCGCAGGAAATGAACCGCTTCACGCGTCTGTATACCCGCTCCGCCGCGCTGGACGCAATGAACGACGGCTGCGTCGCGCTTCTGTCCGGCGGCACCGGCAACCCCTTCTTCACCACCGACACCGGCGCCGCGCTGCGCGCCGCCGAGCTGGACGCGGACGCGATCTTCAAGGGCACCACGGTCGAGGGCGTGTACGATTCCGACCCGCGCGCGAACCCGAACGCGAAGCTCCTGAAGGACGTTTCCTACGCCGAGGCCGTCGAAAAGCGGCTGCACGTGATGGACATCACCGCGTTCGTGCTGTGTCAGGAGCAGCGCGTGCCCGAGATTCGCGTGTTCTCGATGGAAAATCTGGACAACATCCTGAAGGTCGCCGACGGCGAGCCCATCGGCACCCGCGTACACGAATAAATTCCCGCGGCGAATTGGACAAAATCCGGACAATGTCTGGATTTTGTTCGTCTGGCGGCGTTTGCCCGTTTTCCTTTCCATGCGCGTATGCTATAATAAGCATGTAAACGAAAAACAGCCGCGCGGACGCGCGGGAAGGGAGAATCTATATGGATCAGCTGGGTGAAAGCATTCGCAAACTGATACTGGCCGGCATCGGCGCCGCCGCCGTGACGAAGGAAAAATCCGAGGGGCTTCTGAAGGAGCTCGTGAAGAAGGGCGAGCTGACCGTCGAGCAGGGCAAGGTGCTCAACGAGGAGCTGAAGCACAACCTGAAGGACGCGATTCGCGACAACGTGACGGTCAACGTCGTGCGCCCGGACGTGATGGACGCGGTAGACAACATGACCGACGCGGAGCTGGAGGCGCTGAAGGCGCGCATTCACGCCGCCGAGGCGCGCCGCAGCGCAGAAGAGAAGACCGAAGAGGGAACCGGCGAAGCGCCGGAAGCCGAAGCCACCGAGGAAACGAACGAAACCGAAAGCAAATAAGGGGAAGCGCGTATGCCCGAAGCGAGCACGAACCGAACCGAAAACCGGCAGCGGCTGATGGAAATCATGGACGTCGTCCGCCGCCACGACCTTACGCGGGGCATCACGCCCGAAAAGCTGTGCGCCGTCATCGAGGATCTGGGCCCGACGTTTATCAAGCTGGGCCAGATCCTTTCCATGCGTTCCGACATCCTGCCGAAAAGCTATTGCGAAGCGCTGTCGCGCCTTTTAAGCTCCGTCGCGCCCATGCCGTATGAGCAGGTGGTTTCGATCATCGAGCGTTCCTACGGCCGCCCGCTGACGGAGGTGTTTTCGTCGTTTGACAAGCGCGCGCTGGGCAGCGCGTCCATCGCGCAGGCGCACGCCGCCGTGCTGACCACCGGCGAAAGCGTCGTTGTAAAGGTGCAGCGCGAGGGCATTCACGACGTGATGAGCCGCGACATTCTTCTGCTCAAGCAGGCCTGCAAGCTCCTCAAGTACACGCCGGTCAAGGGGCTGGTGGACTTCAATCAGGTGCTGGACGAAATGTGGGTCGTCGCGCAGGAGGAAATGAACTTCCAGACCGAGGCTTCGAACCTCGAAAAATTCCGAAAGCTGAACGAAGGGGTGGCGTTCGTCACCTCCCCGCTTCTGTACCGGGACTACACCACCACGCGCGTGCTGGTGATGGAGCGCATCGACGGCATTGCCATTGACGACCGCGCGTCGCTCGTGAGCGCGGGCTACGACCCCGCCGAGATCGGCGCGAAGCTGGCCGACAACTACATCCGCCAGATCATGGAGGACGGCTTCTTCCACGCCGACCCGCACCCCGGCAACCTGCGCGTGCGCGACGGCAAAATCGTGTGGCTGGACATGGGCATGATGGGCAGCCTGTCCGACCGCGAGCGCGCGCTCATCGGCAAGGCCATCACCGGCATTGCCCGCGGCGACATCAACCTGTGCCGCGACGCGGTGCTGGGGCTGGGCGAGTTCCGCGGGAAGGCGGACAAGCGCCGGCTGTACCGCGACATTGAGGAGCTGCTGGATAAATACGGCGCGGCGTCCCTCGGCGATATGGATCTGGCCAAGGTGTTCGAGGACATGACGGACGTCATGAAGGCCAACGGCATCGCCATGCCCGGCAGCCTGACGATGCTGGCGCGCGGACTCACGACCATCGAGGGCGTGGTGGCCGCGCTCAGCCCGGAGATCAACATCATGAGCGTCGTCACCGCCCGCATCGGCGACGATCTGCTGAAAAACATCGACTGGCGCGCCGAGCTGATTCAGGATTCCCGCGCGCTGTACGAAAGCGCGCATAAATCGCTGGAAATCCCCGCGCTGCTGGCCGACATCATGCGCAGCGGCCTGAAGGGCGAGGTGAACCTCGGCATCGAGCACCACGCCGGAACCGACGTCGCCCAGCTCGCGCGCGAGCTCACGCTGAAGCTCTGCGCCGCGCTCGTCGCCGCCGCCCTGCTCCTGTTCGGCGGCCTCGTCCATGACGCGCCCCCAATGACCTGCGGCCTGTCCGCCTATACCCTCGCCGCCATCGTCTTAGCCGCCGCCCTGCTCGTATGGACGTTCCGCCCGAAAAAGAAAAAATAACCCCAAAATGCAGACGCATGCGCCGGTAAAATCGCGCATGCGTCTGTTTTCCTATAGCGCCCGAAGCAGAAAGGCCATATACAGCGGAAGCGTCAGCACCGGCCCCGTGCGCCCGACGTTGTAATCGCCCAGCTTGATCGCGCCGCCCACATGGTATTTCTCCGGATGGTTCAAAATCGTTTTCGCGCTTTTGATGTTTCCGCTCGCCGCCTTCACCTCCACGAGCGTACACGCGCCCTTATAGCGAATCACGAAATCCACCTCAAGGCCGGAATCCTTGTGGAAGTAATACAGCTTCCGTCCCATCTTAGCAAAAACGTCCGCGACCAGATTTTCGAAGATCGCGCCCTTGTAGCCGTAGAGGTTGCCCTGCAAGATGTCATACTGCGTGCCGTCCTCCAGCATGCTGACGAACAGACCCATGTCGCGCATGTACACCTTGAAGGTATCCTGCTCGGCGTTGCCGTCCAGCGGCAGCTCGGGAATGGAGAGGTTGTAGCAGCGGGCGATGATGCCCGCATCCTCAATCCATTGCAGGCTTCCGGCGTACTGGGCGGCGGTGGAGCCCTTGTGAACGACGGAATACTGAAACTTCTTGTTTTCCTTCGCCAGCTGCCGCGGAATGGACTGAAAGCATTCCCGGATGCGGGATTTGTCCTTCTTTTCGGCGTACTTCACCATGTCGTCCTCATAGGAACGCACGATGTCGCGCTGGATGCGCAGCACCTCGTCCATCTGTCGGCCGTCCACGAAGGTCTGCACCGCGTCCGGCATGCCGCCCACCACGGCGTATTGCAAAAGAAGCTGTCTCATCCGGCTGTGGAGCGCCTCGGGAACCGGCGTTTCATCGTCCAGCGCCTTTTGCAGCAGGGCAATGACCGGCTCCGAAAGGCCGTTCGCCCACAGAAATTCCTCAAAATCCAGCGGATACATGTCGATCACGGTTTCCGAGCCCACGGGAACCGATTTCGGCTCCTTCCCGTAGCCCTTCACGCCCAGCAGGGAGCCGGTGCCGATCACATCGTACCGCCCGTCGATTCGGAAGAATTTCAGCGCCGTTCGCGCTTCGGGGCATTCCTGAATCTCGTCCAGCACCAGCACCGTTTGCCCGGCTTCGAAGGTTGCTTCCTTCCCCAGCAGCGCGGAAAGCAGCATGATGATGTTGTCGATTTCCAGCGAGCCCGCAAAAACGGACGCGTAGTCCGGGTTCTCAAAGAAATTCAGATAGACGACGTGTCTGTAATTCTTCCTGGCGAACTCCAGCACGGAGAAGGTCTTTCCGCACTGCCTGCACCCCTTGACGATCAGGGGCTTGTGCCCCGGCGTGTTCTTCCATTCCACCAGCCGCTGTTCGATTTTTCGCTTCAGCATCGCGCGTCCCTCCCCGCCGTTTTCTGAATTATGCCCACTATAGCACATGGCAGCAACTTTTTCAAGGGACTTTTTCGCCCAACCCTCAACTTTTTCAAGCGACTTTTTGCGTCAATCCTCAACTTTTCCTGTTTTTAAGCGGCAAGACAGGCCGCCGGTTTTCCGGCAGCCTGTCTGTGGTTGTTCAGGGGTGCATACTCGAATGGGAATAGATGAAAAATTCCTCCTGACAGGGCAGCGTCTTTTTCTCCCTCGGAGGGAAGCGCTTGTCGTATTCCTCCGCTTCGCGCTCGTCGATTTCGCAGGCGGGGCTTTCGCTGAAGCGCCAGCGGCGGCCGTCGAACGCGTTGTCCGTCAGCGGCTTTACCAGAAGCGCCGTCGGGAAATAGCCGTCGCCGACGCACACGTTTACGCGCAGGCCGCTGACGAAGCCGCGCGCGACGTAGTTGGACGGGTGGCCGAAGATGACCACGCTCTCATAGCCCATGTCCCGCGCCTTCTCGAACGTCTTCTCGATCAGCGCCCGCCCGACGCCCCGGCGCTGATCGTCCGGATGCACGGCGATAGGGCCGAACGTCAGGCATTTTTTCACGGTTCCGTCCTCCGCGGTCAGCGTCGACACGGTGTACAGGATGCTGCCGACGAGCTTCCCGTCGAGCTCGGCCACCATGGACAGCTCGGGCACAAAGTCCGGGTGCCTGCGCATCCGGTGCGCCAGATAGGGCTCCGACGCGCCCGGCACGTGCTCGTTCCAGAACGCGTCCCGAATCAGAAGCTCGACCGCGTCCCAGTCCTCCGGCCGTTCGTTTCGAAGCGCCAGCCCGGCCAGCCGGTTCCTGAGCGTCTGCTTCACCCTTTCCAGATCGGAATCGCACAGCAGCGGCAGCGTCTCGGCCAGCGCCTCCGGCGGAAGCTCCCACCAGCGGAAGCGCAGAAGCAGGTCGGTCAGCTCCGCGTCGAACCGGTTTTTCAGAAGCCGCGCCGGGTTGCCGCCATAGACGGTGTACGCGGGCACGTCCCGCGCCACCACGGAATACGCCGCGATGATCGCGCCGTCGCCGATCCTCACGCCGGGCATGACGACGCTCTCCCTGCCGATCCACACGTCGTTTCCGACCACGGTGTCGCCCTTGTGCGGGAGCTGCGACAGGTGCGGCGGCGTGTTTTCCGTCCACGCGCCGCCAAACACGCTGAACGGATAGGTCGTCACGCTGCTCAGCCGGTGGTTGGCCGGCCCCATGATGAACTTCACGCCGGACGCAATCTGGCAGAATCTGCCGATGATCAGCTGCTCGCCGAACTCCGGATCGTTGAACAGCACGTTGTTCTTTTCAAACCCCGCAGGGTCGTCCGCGTCGTCGTAATACGTATAGTCGCCCACATGAATGTTGGGCGCGGTGATCACGTTCCTGAGAAAACAGGAGGTCTTGTATTCATTCGGAAAAATCACGTTCGGGTCCGGAATCCGCATGATTCGTTTCTCTCTTTCTTTGTCGCTTCAATCATTTTCTTCATATGCCCGCGCCATCACCGCGTCCCGCAGGGCGCGCGCGAATGCATCGTATTCCGCCCGCGTCAGCGGCCGGGGCGCGCTCATGACCACCAGCTCGTGCCCCTTGTTCCCGCAATGATACGGTGGATGCACGTGCGGATACGGGTTTTCCACATAGCCGCAGCGCTCGTAAAAGCCCTTTCGCCGCCGGGCGATTTCGTCCACCGGCGGATCGATTTCCAGAATCCGCGTTCGCGCCGGCAACGCCGCGAGGATGCCTATTCAACTTCCTGCCGAAGCAGCTCCGCCGCGGTGGCGAGGAGGGAAGCGGTGGTGGGTTTGCCGCGGCGCGCGTCGATGGTGTTGCCGAACAGGGCGTATTGGCGCTCGCTGTTGCCGGTCGTCCATGCCGCGTCAATGGCGCGGCGCAGACCGTCCTCCACGCGGCGGGGCGTGGTGTGGAAACGCTCGGCGACGGCAGGGTAGACGATGTGCTTCAGGCGGCCCGCGTTGGCGGCGTCGTTTAATACCAGCGCGACGGCGTACGCGAGCCGGCGGCGGTTTTCGCCGGGCGCAATGTCCATTTGCGCCAGCAGGCGTTCCGCGCGGGCTTCGTCCTCCGGGCGCACGGGAAGCGGCAGGGTCTCGGCGACGCGGGCGCGAATCGTCTCCGCGTCCGGGTGTGCGTCGACGCGCGGCCGCATGCCCTGCGTCATCCGCTCCGGCAGATACGACGGCACAAGGTATACGATCGCCGGCCGCCGGGAAAGCCGCAGCCGGTCAACCTGCGCCGTCGCCGTTCCCGCGTCCAGACCTGCCGCGAGCGCATGAACGAAAATCATCTCCGGCAGAACCCGCGCCGCCGCGTCCAATGCGCCCGCCCAGTCGGCGCAGACCGCGGACACCGTCAGGCTGGCCGACGCAAAAATCCCGACCAGCGTCTCGCGCGCGAATGGGTCGGGATGCGTGAGAATGCATGTGGTTTTCTTTGAGTCCTCCATCCCTGCCCACCTCCGCTCGCATCGATAAAGGGATTTCGCCGCGCCTTTCAGTGACCGGCGACAGAATCGATTTCCTGAAGCTCGAAGCGCCATGTCTGCGCAGCGTTCGGGTATTTTTCGCGGTCGACGGGCTCCAGAAACATGGCCAGCGGCCGAATCCACAAGCCGCAGTCGCCGTAGAGCTTGCGGTAAATCACGTAGGGCTCGCCCGTCTCGGAATGCTTCGCCACGTCCTCCACCAGATAATAGTCGCCCTTAAAATGGCGATAGATTCGCTTGACCTGAATTTCGCGCATGCATATTCCTCCGTTTCCGATCGTCTCCCAATATTACAGCTTAACCATACCACCGACCGCCGAAGCTGTCAACCTTCCTGCGCGAAAAGCGGATGCGAGCCTCTCCCATGGAGCAGGAAAAGCTCGATAAAGCCGGTCTCTGATCGAAACAGCAGGCGAAACGAAAGCGCGTTTCGGGGTGAAACGCGCTTGGGGGGAATGGTTTTACCGCGTGATTTCAAAGGGATGGGTGAAGGTCAGGGTGTAGTTTTCGGCGTTGAGGGCGGTGGGGTCGTATTCGTATTCGCCGACCCGTTCGCCGGGCAGGCGCTGAAGCGTCAGGTTTTTGATTTTGGGGAGCGTCAGCTCGTCCAGCACGGCCTGCGCGTCCATGTCGTCAACCAGCAGGTTTTCCGGCGTAAGCACGAACGCGGGGTCGGGCTCGCCCATGCGCTTGGCGTAGGTCAGCTCGATTTCCACGGGGCGGGGCGCGATGACGAACGGACAGGCGCGGTTGTCGATCTCGTAGTTCCTGCCCGCGTCGGCGTAGGCGATGTAGCTTCCGGCGTTCAGCGCCGTGCCGAGCACGCGCACGTGTATGCCCGGGCAGGTGGCGGTGGGCATGTGAAGCTGGCCGTCGTAGACAAATTCGGTATCATCCCAGTCCACGGTAATCGGCGCGCGGTGAATGGTGAACGCGCAGACGGGGTTGGTGATTTCGTAGCCGTCCTCTGCGACGGCCTCGGCCAGATAGGTTCCCGCCTCAGTTCCGCCGCCGACCACGCGAATAATCATGCCGGGATAGGCGGCCATGGGCTGGTGCGTTTCTCCGTCGTAGACAAATTCGGTGTTGAGCCAGTCCACGCTGATTTCCACCGTTTCCCACGGCTCTTCCTCGGAACCGTCGTCCTCCGTCGTAACAGGCGCTTCCTGCGGCTCTTCCTCGGAACCGTCGTCCTCCGTCGTAACAGGTGCTTCCTGCGGATCCTCCTCGGAAACGTCGTCCTCAGCCGTGATGAGCGCTTCCCCGGTCGTTCCGTCGTCCGGCAGCTCCTCGGCGAAGCCGGCGAACAGACAAAGCGCCAGCGCCAGAAGCAGCGCCGCAAATCGTTTAAAGCATAAGCCAATATCCATGGTTCATCCTCCATTGAGTGCATAGAGTGCATAAAACTGCGCATACGTAATCGTAGTATGCATTATAGCCGGAAAACCAGAAGCTGTCAAGTCCCGCTTCCAGAAAACAGAAATGCTCGGAGGTCAAAAGGCCTTCGAGCATTCATTCAGTGCGGTTGACGAGACTTGAACTCGTACTCCTTGCGGAACACGCCCCTCAAACGTGCGCGTATGCCGATTCCGCCACAACCGCGTGAACAGATGATATTATAGCATCCGTTCGCGCGGTTGTCAATAGCTTCACAAAAAAGTTTTTGGAATATGCCGTTTTTTTACTTTGCGTAGCCGTTGGGGTTATGGCTCTGCCAGTTCCATTGGTCGCGGCACATATCCACCAGCGTCTTTTCCGCCTGCCAGCCGAGCTTTTCCTTCGCCTTGGCGGGGTTGGAATACACGGTGTCGATGTCGCCGGGGCGGCGCGCGCCGATGACGTAGGGAACCTTGATGTGGTTGGCTTCCTCAAAGGCGTGCACCATGTCCAGCACGCTGTAGCCCACGCCGGTGCCCAGGTTGATCGCGTCCGAGCCCTTGAACGTATCCGCGTAGCGGACGGCGGCGACGTGGCCGCGCGCCAGATCCATCACGTGAATGTAATCGCGCACGCCGGTGCCGTCGTGGGTGTTGTAGTCGTTGCCGTACACGGTCAGATGGTCGCGGCGGCCGACGGCGGTCTGGGAGATATAGGGCATGAGGTTGTTCGGAATGCCGGAGGGGTCCTCGCCGATGCGGCCGCTCTCGTGCGCGCCGACGGGGTTGAAGTAGCGCAGCAGCACCACGGTCAGTTCCTTGTCGGCCACGGCGGCGTCGCGCAGAATCTGCTCGTTCATATACTTCGTCCAGCCGTAGGGATTCGTGCATCCGAGCTTACCCGTCTCGGTCAGCGGAACCTGATTGTCGGCGGAGTACACGGTGGCGGAGGAGGAGAAGATCATCTTCTTCACGCCCACGGTCTCCATGGCCTTCAGAAGGCGAATGGTGCTGAGCAGGTTGTTCTCATAGTAGTGCAGCGGGATGCGCACGCTTTCGCCCACGGCCTTGAGGCCGGCGAAGTGAATCACGCTGTCCACGCCATGCTTTTTCATGATTTCGGCGAGCTTCTCCTCGTCGCACGCGTCGGCCTCATAATAGGGGAAGGTCTTGCCCGCCAGCTCCATAACGCGCCTGAGCGCCTCGGGGCTGGAATTGTCGTAATTGTCCACGACTACGATGTCGTAGCCCTCGTTCAAAAGACAGAGATCGGTGTGGGAACCGATATAGCCCGCGCCGCCGGTGATCAGAATGCTCATATGGCCGCCTCCTCGGAGATGATTCTCTCCATGTCCTTCCACTTCTTCTCCATATCGCTGACGAGCTTGAACTGCGTGCGACAGCGATCCAGATTGTGCTTTTCGCGATGAATGCGGAAATAGGTGTCGCCCTCCAGATAGTCGGTCAGGAAGCGCACGCCGCATTCGAACGTCATCAGCTTCGCGCCCATGGGCAGGGTGCGGATTTCGTCCTCGGTGAGCTTGCTGCCGCACGCGCCTAAGAATCCGCGCACGTAGGCCGCGTACAGATCGAGCGACAGGGTCATTTTGCCTAAGTCGATTTCGTCTTCGGCGGCGGTGGCCGCGCCGAAACGGATGGAATCGCCGAAGTCATTCGCCGCAAGGCCGGGCATCACGGTGTCCAGATCGATGATGCAGATGGGCCGGCGCGTCTTTTCGTCAAACAGCACGTTGTTGAGCTTGGTATCGTTGTGCGTCACGCGCAGCTTCAGCTTGCCTTCCTTCAGAAGCTTCAGCATCACGCCCGCTTCCTCCTCGCGCGCCAGCGCGAATTCGTACTCCGCCTGAACCTCTTTAAGCCGCCCCAGCCTGTCGTTCGCGGCGGCGATTTTCAGGTTGTTCACGCGGTTGGCGGTGTCGTGGAAGCGCGGAATCGTCTCGGACAGCACGGCCGCGTCGAAGCCCGCCAGCTGGTTCTGGAACGAGCCGAACGCCTGCGCGCTCAGGAAGAATTCCTCCTGCGTCTCCGCGCGCTCAAGGCACACGCTCTCGTCCACGAAGCGGTACACGCGGTAATAGCCCGTCTCGTCGTGATGGAAGCACTTGCCGTCCTTCGTGTGCACCAGCTGAAGCGAATGGCGCGGGTCGGGATCGCACGCGCGCAGATACTCCGTCACAAGGCGAATGTTCTCCATCAGCGCCGGAACGTCCTTGAAGATGGAGTCGTTGATCTTCTGCATCGTGTACTTGTTGCCCGCCTCGTCGGTCAGAAGACAGGTGCGGTTGATGTGGCCGTTGCCCATCGGCACGCAGGCCGCGGGCGCGGCGTCCAGCAGAAAGTTTCTGGCGGCGTTCAGCATGATTCGGTTATCCCCTTTCCCACAGGCGCTCCGGGTACGCGCCCTCGTCCTTCATACGTCGGATGTTCGCTTTCGTTTCCGCGAGGTCTTCCAGATACGTCATGCCGAACCACTTCGCCGACGTGGGCAGCACGGAAACCGTGGCCTTCTTCTCGGCGAGCAGCTGGTTTGGCACGCTGGGCAGGTAGTATTCCGCCTTCAGCGGCTTCTCGTTCAGGCCGACCTTCAGGAAGGCGTGGAAGCGCGCCTCCAGCTCGTCAAAGATGGAATGGCGGAAGATCCAGAAATTCAGGGACACCGTCGCTTCGCCGGAGATGGGCGTGTAGGTTTCGCCGTCCTCGGTGAACGCCGCGTCGTTTCCGCGCGCGACGATCTTCGTGCGCTCCACGACGCTCAGAAGATGACCGTTCTCATCCACCGTGCACACGCCGCGGGCAACCGCGCCGTTGGGCGTCATGGTGTTGCGCAGGCGATAGCCCACCATGGCGTGCGCGTTGGCCGCGCCGGGCTCGTTCAGGAAGCGGATGGCGGTCTGATACGCGTCCGCGCCGTAGAAATCGTCGGCGTTGATGACGACGAAATCGCCCGGCGTCTGCCCGCGCGCGCACAGCGCCGCGTGACCCGTGCCCCACGGCTTCTCGCGCCCCTCGGGAATCCGGAAGCCCGCGGGCAGGAAATCGTTCAGCGTCTGGTGCGCGTAGGCCACCTCGATGTACGGCGACACGCGGCTGCCGATCGCGTCGTGAAACAGCTTCTCGCTCTCGGGCTTGATGACGAAAACAACCCTTTTGAAGCCCGCGCGGATCGCGTCGTAAATGGAATAATCGATAATCAGGTGTCCGGCCTCGTCCACCGGCGTTACCTGCTTCTGCCCCGCGCCCGCGCCGAAGCGGCTGCCCAGACCCGCGGCCATGATCACCAGCGTATGATTCATGCAAATACACTCCTTGTCCATGGATTGCACTTTTCGTATTGTATCACGCGCGCGCAAAATCCGCACGCGCGTTTCTGTGAATTCGAGCTCTTACACCGTCACTTCCACGTTCACGACGCGCCGTGCACGGCTCGCGCGCCCGCGCAGCTTCTTGCCCGCCGCGCGGCGCGTATAAGTCACGCGGTATTCGCGCCCGCGCAGCTTCCTGGTTGCCGCGCGGGTGTGCGCGCGCTCCCGTGAATTCGAGCTCTTACACCGTCACTTCCACGTTCACGACGCGGCCGGGCTTCAGCGGAAGCGCGCCGCCGTCCGGAATCCGCTTGCCGTCCGCGGTCACGGAGAAGGCGCCCGTGCGCGTATAGGTCACGCGGTATTCGCAGCCGCGCAGCGTCTTGGTCGCCGCGCAGGCGTTCCAGCTCGCCGGCAGGCAGGGATGAATGTGCAGGCCGTCGATATCCGGCTGCATGCCGAATACGTACAGCGTCATGGCCTTCACGAACCACTGCGTGGACGCGGTGCGCCAGCTCTGGCCGGGCGTGGCGTAGCGGTAGCCGGTCTGGTCGCCGAAGTAGGAGTTGAACAGCATGTACGGCTCGCCCTCGGTGGGCGCGTAGGTCTGATCCCACGGAACCATCTGCCGGATGTCGCGCTCCACGCGCGCCGCGTCGCCCAGCATCGCGTCCACGGCCAGCCGCCACGCCATCGTGTGCAGGTAGATACCGCCGTTCTCGTGCACGCCCGCGCTCTTCTGGGTGACGGAGCCAATGCGGTTGTCGATATGCGTGTACGCCGGCCAGCTTACGCGCGTGCCCAGCGGCGCTTCCAGCAGCCGGTTCGCGCTTTCCATGGCCGTCTTCACGCGCGCCTTGTCGTCCAGATCGGCGAGCACCGCCCACAGCTGCGGAATCAGGAAGATTTTGCCCTCCTCGTTTTCACGCGAGCCGATGTCGCGCCCCTCGTCGTCGATGGCGGTCAGATACCATTCGCCGTCCCAGCCGCGCGCGTCCACGGCGCGGTTCATCTGCTTCAGAACCGGTTCGAGCGCGTCCGCGTCCGCGTCGTGCCCGGACAGGCGCGCGATGCGTATGAGCATCTTGCACGCGCGAATCCACGCGATGGACAGCCACACGCTTTCGCCCTTGCCGCCCAGACCCGCGCGGTTCATGCAGTCGTTCCAGTCGCCGCCCCAGATGCGCACGAGCCCGTCCGGGCCGGTGAAGCCGGAGAGGAACTCCACGCTCCGGCGCGCGTGTTCGTACACGGTGCCCATCGCGCCGCTATTGAAGGGCACGACCTCGTTCAGGAACGAAAGGTCGCCCGTCTCGCGCAGAATCGCGTCCAGCGCGAAGGTGATCCACACGGCGCAGTCGGAGAAGTTGTTGTCGCAGATGCGGCCGCCGATGAAGGTTCGCGGCGCGTAGCCGTTTTCATACTGATAGGACAGGATGCGCCTGAACCGCGCGCGCGCCAGCTCCGCGTTGAAGCTGGACAGGCACTCGGTGTCGCTGGTCATGTCGCGATAGCCGTTGTGGCGCACGCGCGCCCAGCGGCTGCCCATGCAGGTGGCGTACTGGTAGAAGCCGTTGAACGCGTCGTTCAGGCGCGCGTCCGGCGTGGTGATCGAAAGGCCGGAAATCTCCTCCGCGCGCTTTTCGCGAATGGCGGAAAGCAGCCCCTCGGAACCTGCGGCCATCGCGCGAACCGCCGTCAGGTCGGAAAGCGTTCGCTCCGCGCCGATCACGACGGTGAACGCTTTTTCCTCGCCGGGCTGCAGATCGGCGTGAATGTCCAGCGCCAGACAGAGCTTTTCGCCCAGCATCTCTTCGCCGCGAAGCCCGCGCTTTTCCTCCAGCGCCTCGGGGCACAGCTTGTTTCCATACACGCCGATAAACGCGTTGCGCCGCGCGCAGAAGCCCGCCGGCTCCGCGTCGGACAGCATATAAGCGTACATCGGCGCGGGATCGTCGGATTCATACGCCTGAAAGAAATGCCCCCACACCGCGCCGTGCGCCGCGTCGAAATTGCCGTAGTCGGTGTTGTAGGCCTGCGGGCGGTAGGAATCGTCCGCGTCGGTGTCGACGAAGGGAATCAGCGAAAGCCGCACCGGCCTCTCGCCCTCATTGACCGCGCGCACGCGCCAGATTTCGCGCCGTCCCTCCTCGGGCACGAAGAACGTGAGCTCCGTGCGCACGCCGTCCTTCACGGCGGTGAGCACGGTATAGCCCAGCCCGTGACGGCACTCGTATGCGTCGAACGCGTCGCGCATCGGCAGGCCGTTGGCGGACGACCACGCGCCCGTCTCGCGGTTCACCACATACAGCATGCGATCCTTCACAAGCGGAATGCGCCGCCCCAGACCGTCCTGCGCGAAGCCCTCGCCGAAGCCCACCTGAGAAAAGAAGGCGACGTATTCGTCGTTGTACATATAGTTATGCCAGTGCCGCGGCGTTTTGCGGCTGGTGATCACAAATTCCCTGCCGCCGTTTTCAAAATGTCCGTATTCCATGGAGCGTTTCCTCCCGCGCGTATGGTTTTTAAGGCAGTCAACATTATAAACGAAACGCGCCGCTTTCGCAACCATTTCCAATATAGAAAGGCGCAAAAGCGGCGCGGAGCGCTACAGAATGCCGCGGATCATGCCGCGCCGCGCGCCCTCGGCCAGACACATATAGGTCATGGCGGTATCGAAGCGCGCGTCATGGGCGGCCGCGCCGCCGCCGAACCACGCTTCACTGTTTTTCTCGACGTCCTCGGTCTTCAGCTCCATGTATTCCGCCAGCTCGATCAGCTTGGGCGGCTTGGGGCGGCCGGTGCGGAATTTGCGGCGAAGCTGCATGTCGCCGGTGAAATAGTTCATCGTGCAGAACGTGCGAATCCTCGGCAGCTCGTAGCCCGCGCGGGTCAGCTCCGTGCGCAGGAAGCGATCGTCGAACGCCACGTTGTGCCCCACCAGCAGCTCGCAGGCGGAGAAATCGTCAAAGATTTCCTGCGCGCGATCCTCAAACCGTTCGCCGCCGGATAACTCCTCCAGCATTTCCATGCTCATGCCGTGCACGGCCTGCGACGATTCGTTCATCTCGTCCACGGAGAAAAACAGGTTCTTGCCCGCCACGACGCCGTCCGCCGCGATCAGATAGGACAGCTGGCAGATCTGTCCCGGCCGCAGGTCGGTGGTTTCGGTATCGAATACAACCAGCTTCATCGCTTCTCAACCGCCTCGCCGATGCGCCGCAGCGCTTCGCGCAGATTGGCGTGCGTCATCGCGAAGTTCAGGCGCACAAAGCCGCGCCCCTGCTCGCCGAAGGCCGCGCCGTCGTTCGGAATCACGCCGCACTCGTCGATGAAGAAGCGGTTCAGCTTCGCGCTGTCCATGCCCAGCTCGCGCGCGTCCACCCACATCAGATACGTGCCTTCGACGTGCGCGGGCTTCAGGCCGGGAATCCTTGAAAGCCCGTCCTCCAGCAGGTCGCGGCTCTCGCTCAGGTAGCAAAGCAGCGCGTCCAGCCATTCCGCGCCGGTTTCGTAGGCCGCGCGGGTGGCAAGGCGGCCGAACAGGTTCGTCTCCGCCATCGCGTCGTTCAGGCTGGCCGCAATCGCCTTGCGCGCCGCCTCGTCCGCGCACAGAATGGTGGAATGCCGGAGCGCCGCCAGATTGAACGTCTTGGTGGCGGAAATCATCATCACCGCGTCCTCCGCGCCCGGCACGGACAGAATGGGCGTGTGCGCCGCGCCCGCCAGCTCGAAGTCGGCGTGAATCTCGTCGCAGATGATGCGGGTGTGATACCTTTTGCACAGCGAAACCAGCGTTTCCAGCTCCGCCTTCGTCCACACGCGCCCCACGGGGTTGTGCGGCGAGCAGATCATGATCGCGTCCGCGCCCGCGCGCAGGCAATCCTCTAAGTTCGCGTAGTCCATGTGCCAGCCGGTCTCGTCGTGCAGAAGCGGGTTCTCCACGCACACCATCTTCGCCTTCTCGATCATGGCGCGGAACGGCCCGTACACCGGCGGCTGAATGACGACGCGCGCGCCCTCCCGATACAGGCCGCGCAGGATATGATACATGCTGTCCACCACGCCGGGGCTGTACAGCACCCATTCGGGCGATACGTCCGTGTGATGGCGCGTCTTCATCCAGTTCACGACGGCGGCGCGGTCGCGCTCGCTGTCCTGACAATAGCCGAAAACGCCGTACGCCGCGCGGGCGGTGAGCGCATCCACGACGCCGTCCGCCGTGCGGAAATCCATGTCCGCCACCCACATGGGCAGCGCGTCGGCGTTGCCGAAGTTTTTGCGGTTGTCCCACTTGATGCATTCGGTGTTCACGCGGTTTACCGGTTCGTCGAAACGACGGTACAGCTGCTGGTTCATCCTGCGTATCCTCCTCATAACAAAAGCAGAGCACGCGCGCACTCTGCTTCTTTTCCTTCTGTTTGCACGGACTCAGCCGATTACGAACGGCTTGATCTCCTCAAGCAGGTCGTCGCACTTATCCTCGTATACCTCCAGCGTGATGGGCTTGGAAAGGTCGAGAGAGAAAATGCCCAGAATCGACTTTCCGTCCACAACGTGGCGGCCGACGCGCAGATCGATATCGTAGGGATAACGGCTGGCAATGTTTACGAACTGCTTCACGTTCTCGGCCAGGCTGAGCTTGATGTTTACGGCTCTCATCGATTGGAAATCCCCTTTCCATACGGCGCTGCCCGCGCCGCGCCGCTTGATGTCGTAATCCATATTACAGGGTGGAGTTTAAAGTTTCAAGCGCTCGAATTGAATTTATCCACCTTTTAACGAAGTTGCCATTTCTCCGCGGCTGTGATATGATACATGTGAACGAAAAAACGGAGCGGGGACGGCAGTATGCAGATGTTTTCGACGAAGACGCGCGAATGGTTTCTCTCCTCGGTCGGAACGCCGACCGAGGCGCAGCGCATGGGCTGGCAGGCGATTTCAGAGGGGCGCGACGCGCTGATTTCCTCGCCCACGGGCTCCGGCAAGACGCTGGCGGCGTTTCTGTATTTTCTGGATGAAATGCGCAGAGAGCTGGACGCGGGCACGCTCGCCGAGGGCCTGCGCATCGTGTACGTTTCGCCCCTGAAGGCGCTGGGCAACGACATTCGCCAGAACCTCGAACGCCCGCTGGCGGGGCTGGGGCTGTCGGGTGCCGTGCGCGTGGCCGTGCGCACCGGCGACACCGACGCGAAGACGCGGCGCGAAATGATCAAACATCCGCCGCACATTCTGATCACCACGCCGGAGTCGCTGTATCTGCTGCTCACGAGCCTGTCCGGCCGTGACATGCTGAAAACCGCGCGCACGGTCATCGTGGACGAGCTGCACGCGGTTTTGTCCTCCAAGCGGGGCGCGCATCTGTTTCTGTCGCTCGCGCGGCTGGACGCGCTGTGCGGCGGCCACGTGCGCCGCGTGGGGCTTTCCGCCACGGTGAACCCGCCGGAGGAGGCCGCGCGCCACCTGACCGGCGGCGAGCCGTGCGCCGTGATCGTTCCGAAAATCGAAAAGCGCACGGAGCTGACGGTGGATGTGCCCGTTCCGGACATGCGGCAGCTGCCGGAGCGCAGCGTGTGGCCGGCGATTGCCGACCGCGTCATCGAAGCGCTCGACCACGCGCGCACAGTGCTGGTGTTCGTGGATGGCCGCGCGGGCTGCGAGCGGCTGGCGCTCAGGATCAACGAGCGCGCCGGACAGACGCTCGCGCGCACGCATCACGGCTGCGTGTCGAAGGAGCAAAGGCTCGAAGCCGAGCGCATGCTCAAAAGCGGCGAGCTGCGCGTGATGGTCGCCACGTCGTCCATGGAGCTGGGCGTCGACGTGGGCGAGATCGATCTGGTCGTTCAGGTCGGCCCGCCGCCGGGCGTGTCGGCGCTGTTGCAAAGGCTGGGGCGGGCGGGGCACAATCCCGGCCGCGTGAGCCGCATGCGCGTGTATCCGCGCACGGCCGCCGAGGCCATCGGCTGCGCGCTGGTGTGCGAAGCGGCGCGCGAGGGGCGCATTGAGCGCGTGCGCGCGCCGGAGATGTGTCTGGACGTGCTTTCCCAGCACCTCGTCTCCATGGCGGCGGCCGGCGCGTACACGGTGGACGAAGCCGTGGAAATCCTCTCCCGCGCCTATGCCTATCGCCGTCTTGCGTCCGAGGACGTGAAGGCGGTGCTCGGCATGCTCTCGGGCGACTATGAGCGCATGGACGACCGCCCCGTGAAGCCGCGCGTCGTTTACGACCGGCTGTCCGGCCGCGTGAGCGGAGACGCGTACACGCGCATGCTGGCGCTGTCCGCGGGCGGCACGATTCCCGACCGCGGCTGGTTCGCCGTCACGCTTCCTGACGGCACGCGGCTGGGCGAGCTGGACGAGGAATTTGTGTTCGAAGCCCGGCTGGGCGACAAATTCTATCTGGGCGCGTTCCCGTGGAAAATCGAGGAAATCACGCGCGACCGCGTGATCGTTTCGCCCACCTCGCCGGAGGGCGCGGCCTCGCCGTTCTGGAAGGGCGACCGCGCCGCGCGCGCTTATGAGACGGGCGCGTTTTACGGCTCTTTGCTTTTCAAATGGGAGGACGCGGCGCGCCGAAGCCCGGCGGCGCTGCGCGCGGCTTTGTGCGCGGCGGGACTGACCCCGGACGCGGCGGAAAACGCCGCGCGCGTGCTCGAAAGCCAGCTTCGCGCCGTGGGCTGTCTGGCCACCGACCGCGTGCTCGTGGCGGAGCACTTCTCCGACGAAGCGGGCGAGCACCAGCTGATGCTGCATTCCCCCTTCGGCGACGCGGTGAACCGCGCGCTGGGCATGCTGCTCGCCCGCCGCGCCGCCGCCGCGACCGGCGCGGACGCCCGCGCCTACGACGATGACGACGGCGCGCTGATCTGCTTAGTCGGCGGCCAGCCCATCCCCGACGCCCTCCTCCCCACCCTCGCCGCCACCTCCGCGCCGGACGCATATACCCCGTATCCCGGCCCGAACCCCGTATCCGTTATAAGCCATGCAACCGGCGCACATTTTACGTCCACCAATCCGGACACCGCACCCAGCGTAAGCTGCGCGTCCGCAAGCGCGAACACCGCGTCCGGCGCACATTTTACGTCCATCAATCCGGACACCGCGCCCGGTATGCGCATTACATCCATCAATCCGGACACCGCGCCCGGCGTAAACTGCGCGTCCATCAATCCGAACGCCGCGTCCGGCGCGCAGCTCGCGCTCGACAATCCAGCCGCCGCGTCTGGCGCATGCTTTACGTCCACCAATCCGGACACCGCGCCCGGCGCGCAGCTTGCGTCTGCTGACCTGAACGCCGCGCTCGGCTCTCGGCTTGCGTCCGTCACTCCGGACGCAACCTCCGTTCCCCTCTGCGGCGCGGCGGCGGAGGTGCGGGCGATGCTGCCCGCGTCGCCGATGTTCTCCATGGCGTTCCGCTACAACGTGCAGCGCGCCCTGCTGAACGGCGTGCGCGGCGGCCGGCGGCAGCCGCTGTGGGTGCAGCGTCTGCGCGGGGCGGAGGCGCTCGGCGCGGCGGCCGCGCACCCGGAGCATCCGATGATGCGCGAAACCCTGAACGAATGCGCGGACGGCTATCTTGACCTGAACGCGCTTACGCGGCTGCTCTCGGCCATCCGCGCCGGACAGGTGCGCGTGTACGAGGTGCACACGGACGCGCCGTCGCCCCTGTGCCTGAACCTGCGCAGGCAGGTCGAAGCGGAAATGATGTACGACACCGCGATTCCCTCCGCGGCGGTGACCCTTTCAAAGGAAGCGCTTCTGACGCTTTCGCCCACGGAGGAAGCCGTGAAGTCGGCCTCGCGCCCTGCGCGCGCGCCCCGCAGTGCGGACGAGCTGCACGCGCGGCTGCTTTCCGAAGGAGACCTGCTGGCCGGAGAAGCCTGCGCGCCCGCGGAATGGATGGACGCGCTGGAAATCGCCGGGCGCGCCGTCTACATCGAGCCCGGATTGTGGATCGCGCGCGAAAACGAGGATGAATACCGTCTCGCGCTGGAGGAAAACGACGCGGCGGCGCTTTCGCGCGTCGTTCGCCGCACCGCGCGCTTCCACGGCGCACAGACGGCGGAGACGCTTTCCGAGCGCTACGCCGTCGACGAAGTACGCGCACAGGAAGCCCTGAATACCCTGTGTTCCGAGGGAATCCTGCGCGAATTTGGCGGCACGTACGTCCACGCGGAGCTGTACGAGAGCGCGCAGCGCATGACCGTCGCCCTGAACCGCCAGCGCGTGGAAACCCAGCCCGCGCGGGCGTTCGCGCGCATGCTGTCCCAGCGCGTGCGCGGCGCAGGCTCAAGCGCGGCGCAGCTTGCGCAGGCGCTCGATTCCCTGTGCGGCTGCGCCTACCCCGCCGCGGCGTGGGAGGGCTACCTTCTCCCCGCGCGCGTCGCCAACTACCGCCCCCAGCTTCTCGATGAAGCCCTCGCCCGCGGCGAAGCCGCCTACCGCGTCCTTCCCGCCGAGCGTTCCCAGCTTCCCAGCGAAACCCGCGCCCAAGCCGCCGCCCGCACGCGCGACGCGGCTCCATCAGGCGCCCGCGTTTCCATCGACGGTTCCCGGCTTCTCGGCGAAACCGCCGTCCGCGACGAAGCCGCCGAGTATCCCCAGCTTTCCAACGAAACCCGCGCCCAAGCCGCCGCCCGCCCGTGCGGCGCGGCTCCATCAGGCGCCCGCGTTTCCATCGACGGTTCCCGGCTTCCCGGCGAAACCGCCGTCCGCGACGAAGCCGCCTACCGCGTCCTCCCCGCCGAGCGTCCCCAGCTTCCCGGCGAAACCCGCGCCCAAGCCGCCGCACGCACGCGCGGCGCGGCTCCATCAGGCGCCCGCGTTTCCATCGACGATTCCCAGCTTCCCGGCGAAACCGCCGTCCGCGACGAAACCGCCGAGTATCCCCTGCTTTCCAACGAAACCCGCGCTCAAGCCGCTGACCACCCGCGCAGCGCGGATTCCCGAAACGCCCGCGTTTCCATCGACGGTTCCCAGCTTCCCAACGAAACCCGCGCCCAAGCCGCCGCCCGCCCGTGTGGCGCGGCTCCATCAGGCGCCCGCGTTTCCATCGACGGTTCCCAGCTTCCCGGCGAAGCCGCCGAGCGTCCCCGGCTTCCCGGTGAAACCCGCGCCCAAGCCACCGCCCGCATGCGCGGCGCGGCTCCGTCAGGCGCCCGCGTTTCCATCGACGGTTCCCAGCTTCCCGGCGAAACCGCCGTCCGCGACGAAGCCGCCGAGCACCCCCAGCTTTCTGGCGAACCCCGCGCTCAGGCCGCCGCCCGCCCGCGCGGCGCGGCTCCATCAGGTGCCCGCATTTCCGTCGACGGTTCCCGGCTTCCCGGCGAAACCGTCGTCCGCGACGAAGCCGCCGAGTATCCCCAGCTTTCCAACGAAACCCGCGCTCAGGCCGCCGCCCGCCCGTGCGGCGCGGCTCCATCAAGCGCCCGCGCTTCCATCGACGGTTCCCAGTTTCCCAGCGAAGCCACCGAGCGCGACGGAACCGCCGAGCGTTCCCAGCTTCCCGGTGAAACCCGCGCTCAGGCCGCCGCCCGCCCGTATGGCGCGGCTCCATCAGGCGCCCGCGTTTCCATCGACGGTTCCCAGCTTCTCGGCGAAGCCACCGAGCGCGACGAAGCCGCCGAGCGTCCCCGGCTTCCCAGCGAAACCCGCGCTCAGGCCGCCGCCCGCCCGCGCGGCGCGGCTCCATCAGGCGCCCGCGTTTCCATCGACGGTTCCCAGTTTCCCGGCGAAGCTGCCGTCCGCGACGAAGCCGCCTACCGCGTCCTTCCCGCCGAGCGTCCCCAGCTTCCCGGCGAAACCGCCGTCCGCGTCCTTTCCGGCGAGCGTTCCCAGCTTTCCGGCGAAACCGCCGGGCGCGTACAGTCCGGCGAGATGACGGATTCCCGCTCGATTCCCGCGCCGGAATTCGTCGGTGTACCGGCAGACTCCCTCGCAGCTTCCCGCGTCAGAGGATCGGCGGCTTCCGCCTTCAAGCTTTATGCGCAAAGGCGCGGCACGGCGGTTCTCGATCAAAGCGGTTCCGCGCATCCCGAAAGCGGCTTACGAGACGGCCGCGCGATTTTCGGCGAACGGACGCGGGCTTCCCGCGCCGCTTCGAGTGAGCGGGTTCGGGTTCAGTTTGATTTGCCGGACGACGAGGGCGAGTACGAACCGCTGCCGGACGACCTGACGGACATGGAGCGTGACGTCCTGCAAACGCTGACCGCGCGCGGCGCGAGCTTCGCGAGCCGTCTGCCCGTCAACGCCGGAGACGCGCTGAAGTCGCTGCTGGCGCGCGGGCTGGTGCGCGCCGACAGCTTCCTGCCGGTGCGGGAAATGCTGGCGGCGGAGTCCGGAAACGTGAAGAAAACCGTGCGCCGCCGCGTGCGCGTCATGGACGCGGGGCGCTGGTCGCGCGTGGGCGCGCTTCCGCAGACGAGCGCCGAAGCGCTGGTAGAGCGCCTGTTTGACCGCTTCGGCATCGTGTGCCGCGAGACGGCGGGCGCGGACTGGAACGCGGCCTTCGGCGTGCTCAAGCACATGGAATATGCCGGAAAGGCCCGCCGCGGCTACTTCGTGAAGGGCCTGAGCGGCGCGCAGTTCATGCGCCAAACCGACTACAGCACGATCACCGCCCAGCTCCGGCAGCCCTCAGGCGAATGTATCTGGCTCCCCGCCGCCGACCCCATGCAGGCGTGGGGCGCATATCTCGCCCACGAGGAAGGCCGCGCGTTCCTGCGCGTCCCCGGCGCCGCCGTCGCGCTCATGAACGGCGCGGTGGTCGCGGTCTCCGAAAAGCAGGGCGAAACCCTCCGCGTCTTCGACGATCCCGCCGCCCCGGAAGCTCTCCGCGCCCTCGCCGACGCCTTCCGCCGCGGCGCGATCTTCCCGGCGCTTCCCCGCCTGCTCATCAAAAAATACCCTCCCACCGCCGCGGCACATCTGGAAGCCGCCGGCTTCACCCGCGAAATGCTGGACTACACTCTCATGTGCCGAGGGTAAAGCTGGGGCAGCGCATAAAAACCATTGCACCAAAGATACCCTCTCTCCGCCCTCCATCTGGAAGCCGCCGGTTTCGCGCGGCGGAGATAAGCCGACACCCGTCTGCTTTCATTCTGAAACGCCCGCGCGGCAGAAGCTTCTGCCGCAGGCGTTCCCTTTCTTCTTTCGGTCGCCGCCGGGCAAAAAACGGCGGCGAGGGGTTTACAAAACCCCTTTCTTCGCGGTATAATTGACGCAATAAAAGATTTTGGGGGCGTATACCCTGCGCCCCGTACGAAAGGGATTGATTCCTTTGGCGATTCGCAATTCTGCGAAGGCGCTGATTGTGCATGGAGATAAAATCCTTCTGAACCGATGCGTGTCGCGGCTGGGCATTTACTACGCGCTGCCCGGCGGCGGACAGCACGACGGCGAGCTGCTCACCGAGGCCGTGCGCCGCGAGGTGATGGAGGAAACCGGGCTCACGGTGGAGCCGATGCGCATGAGCGCCATTTTCGAGCGCGTGAACGAGGGCCGGGAGGGCACCGGCTCGCACAAGATGTACTTCGTGTTCCTGTGCCGCTATCTGGAGGACGTGCCGCAGAAGGAAGCCGTGGAGCGCGACGCGTATCAGACCGGCATGGAATGGATGACGATTGAGAAGGCGAAGAAGGCCGACCTATTCCCGCGCGTGATTCGCGAAAACCTGTCCTCGCTGATCGGCTACGGTGAGACGATCTATCTGGGCTCGGAAAGGCGCGGGGGCTGACATGATCATCCTTGGCATCGACCCCGGCATCGCCATCATGGGCTACGGCGTGATCGAGTCGGACGGGAGTAAGCACCGGCTGATCCAGTACGGCGCGCTGACCACCGCCGCGCATACGCCCACGCCGTCGCGCCTGCGCGCGATCTTCACGGGCGTGAACCAGCTGATGGACATGTTCACGCCGGACGACGTGGCGTTTGAGGAGCTGTTCTTCTCAAAAAACGTCACCACCGGCATGGCGGTCTCGGCGGCGCGCGGCGCGGCGCTGGTGGCCGCGGCGCAGCGGACGGAGAATTTATACGAATACACGCCCATGCAGATCAAGCAGGCGGTCACCGGCTACGGCAAGGCGGACAAGCATCAGGTGCAGAACATGGTAAAACTGCTTCTGAGTATGCCCGAAATCGCCAGACCCGACGACGCCGCCGACGCGCTGGCCGTGGCCATCACTCACGCCAACAGCGCCAACATGAAAAACCTTTACAAGATACAGTAAGGAGCGTCCGAATGTACGCGCATATCGAGGGCACGGTATCCGAAAAAAACGCCGACAGCATCGTAATCGACGCGGGCGGCGTGGGCTATGAGATTTCGGCGAGCGCGACCACGCTGTCCAGCTGCCCGCCCACGGGCGAACGCGCGAAGCTGTATACCTATTTAAGCGTGCGCGAGGACGCGATGGAGCTGTTCGGATTTCGCACGCGCGAGGAAAAGCGCATGTTCCTGCGGCTGATCGGCGTGAGCGGCATCGGCCCGCGCACGGCGCTGGGCGTGCTTTCCGCGCTGAGCGTGCACGATCTGTCCGTGGCGCTGGTCACGGGCGACGCGCAGGCGCTGGCGCGCGCGCCGGGCATCGGCAAGAAGACCGCGCAGCGGCTGGTTCTGGAGCTGAAGGACAAGGTGACAGACGAGGAGCTGACCTCCTCCGGGCCGTCCGTGTCCGTGCGTCCGGCGGCCGACAGCGCCGAAACGGAGGCCATCGAAGCGCTGATGGCGCTGGGATACCCGGCGAGCGACGCCGCGAAGGCGGTTTCCGCCGTGGCCGGACAGGCCGCAAAGACAGACGAAATTCTCCGTCTGGCGCTGCGCGGCATGACGGGAGGAAGGTAAGTGGAAATCCCCGTGTACGCGTCCACGGGCGCGTTTGTCACGCGCGCCAATGGGCGCAATTTTCATCTGATTCCCCGGATCGCGCCGCTTCTGGACTGCGACGGGCTGGAATTCATGATGTATGAATCGTGGGCAGGGCAGGAAGCGGAAATCGCCGCCGAGCTGCGCGATTCGGGCGTGCGCTTTCCGTCGATGCATCTGGACAAGCGCATCGGCGAAGCGCTCTCCACCGAGGGCATGGCGGCGCGGGACGAGGTGCTTTCCATCATGAAGCGCGACCTCCGAACCGCCGCGGCCATCGGCTCGAAGCTGCTGGTTCTGCACTTCTGGGGCGGCCCGCCCGAGGACGAGCGGTTTGACGAGACAAAGGCGCTGTATCCCACGCTGGACGCCATGGCGAAGGACGCGGGGCTGACGCTGGCGGTGGAAAACGTCGCGCGGAATAACGACCTCGCGCTCAACCGCCTGAAGGCGCTGCGCGCGCTGTGCCCTGACCTTTCCGTGACCTACGACACCAAAATGGCGCAGCTGAAGGGCGAAAACGAGCGCCTGCGCGCGCCCGAAAACCGCTGGCTGTTCGCGGAGGGACACGTGAAGCACCTGCACGTGAACGACACCGATATGGAGCATATCGCCGGCGGACGCATGCCGGTCCTGCATATCGGCGACGGCTGCGTGCGCTTCGACGCCTTCTTCCAGCTCGTCCGCGAAGCCGCCTTCTCCGGCTCCGCCGTGGTCGAAAGCACCTCCACCCGCCCCGACGGCAGCGTGGATACCGACAAAATGAATCAAAGCCTGCACCGCGTCCGCGAAGCGCTGAACGGCTGATAATACACCGAGCCGGGCAAAGCCAATAACGGTTTTGCCCGGCTCGGTTCTGTTTTTATGCGCGGAGAAACGAAATGAGCGCGTCGGCGGCGCTACGTCTCGTCGACGACGGTTACGTCCTTCAGGGCTTCCTCCAGCAGAAGGTTAATCAACTCGTTTCGGGAGCGATTGGTCTGCGCGGAAAGCTCGTCCAGCTTGGCCAGCGTATCCTCGCGCATGCGAACGGAAACCACCTTATGCCCATCCTCGCCCTTTTTTCGGCTGATCAGAATTTCCCGCTTCATACCATCACCTCACAAATATAGTTGATTATAGCTTGACACGGCCTTCAATAATATGATACAATTAGACTATGTTTTGTAGTCTATAAAAACTACAAAACGGGAGCGGAATATTTTTGAAGGAGGTGGAAACCATGAAAACGAGCAACGGCCTGAGTATTGCCGGCTTTGTCGTCTCTTTGGGTTCTCTGTTCCTCGGACTGTGGGGCCTTACCGGGTTAGTCGGCGTGGCGCTTTCCGCAGTGGGACGTTCGCAGGCGGTCAACAGCGGCGGAAAAACCGGTCTTGGCACCGCGGGCATCGTCATTGGCATCATCGGCGCAGTGTACTGCTGGATAATGCTGATTATCGCGCTGAGCTGATGGAACGATTTGGCGCATGGCAGCATCGTTGTCATGCGCCGTTCTTACAGGAGGATGATTTCATGAAAGCCTTTTACGTACTCTGCGCCATTGTAGCGATTGCCCTGATCATCTTCGGCATTGCGTATCCCCTGCCCGGGAAATGCGTCAATGTCAGCGAAAAATATATTCCGCGTGACGAGATTTTGTGGAAAGACGATATTGGAAGAGAATACATCAACGGGGACTGCTACAACTACCAGATCGAAGCATCCCTGAAGAGCGGTTACATGAGCGGAGGGATGACCATGAAAAGCATCTCCTTCGTCGGAGGATGGATTCTCCTTTGCCTTGCAATAAGCGCCTATGATCGAAATCGCCGCTTCGATCAGCAAAGCCATGCGCCTTCGTCGGAACCGGGCAATGCGTCATGGAACGAAACCGCAGGGGAGCGAAGCGACGCGGAAAACTGATTCCAAGCAAGCACATCAGAAGATCGCAGTCTTTTATGTTCTCAGGCTTCTCCGGTTTCACACCTCCGGAAGATTTCGGGAAAATTTGGGGATTGGGGTTGACATGGTGGGATTGGGGGGATTATAATAGCATAAAAGGCAAGGACGGAGAGAGTACCGCGAGGGCTGTGTGTGCAGAGAGCCGGGGCAGGTGGGAGCCGGCGGCGCGGCGCGCGGGAACATGGCTTCGGAGGCTCTGTGCGCGAGCGCGAGTGAGCGTACGGCGGGGCGTCCCGTTACAGGCGCAGCCGATGGTTGTCGGCGCAGAGGCCCGCGAAGGCGGGTAAAGCAGGGTGGTACCGCGTAGCATCTACGTCCCTCGCGTTTTGGCGAGGGGCGTTTTTACATGGAAGGGAGCGATGCATTCATGGAAAAACCGAAGTTTTATATCACGACGCCGATCTATTATCCGTCCGGCAACATGACCATCGGTCACACGTACACGACCGTGGCGGCGGACAGCATGACCCGGTTCAAGAAGATGACCGGCTACGACACCTATTTCCTCACCGGAACCGACGAGCACGGTCAGAAGATCGAGCGCAAGGCCGAGGAAGCGGGTGTAACGCCGAAGCAGTTTGTGGACAAGATCGTCGCCGAGACCAAGGATCTGTGGAAGCTGATGAACATTCAGTATGACGACTTCATCCGCACCACCGACGAAAGGCACCAGAAGGTCGTTCAGAAGATCTTCAAGAAATTCTACGAGCAGGGCGACATTTACAAGGGCGCGTACGAGGGCTACTATTGCACGCCGTGCGAGAGCTTCTGGACGGTGACGCAGCTCAAGGAGAAGGACGGCCAGAAGGTCTGCCCGGACTGCGGCCGCCCCGTGGAGCTGTCCCGCGAGGAATGCTATTTCTTCAAAATGAGCAAGTATCAGGACTGGATCATCGACTACATCGAGACCCATCCGGACTTCATTCAGCCGCCGTCGCGCGCCAACGAGATGCTGAACAACTTCCTGCGTCCCGGCCTTCAGGATCTGTGCGTCAGCCGCACCAGCTTCAAGTGGGGCGTGCCGGTGGACTTCGATCCCGGCCACGTGGTGTACGTGTGGATCGACGCGCTGAGCAACTACATCTCCGCGCTGGGCTATCTGTCGGACGATGACAGCCTGTTTAAGAAGTACTGGCCCGCGGACATTCATCTGGTGGGCAAGGAAATCGTGCGCTTCCACACCATCTACTGGCCCATCATGCTGCACGCGCTGGGTCTGCCGCTGCCCAGGCAGGTGTTCGGCCACGGCTGGCTGCTGTTCGGCGGCGACAAGATGAGCAAGTCCAAGGGCAACGTGGAATATCCCGCGCCCATCGTGGGACGCTACGGGACCGACGTTCTGCGCTATTACCTGATGCGCGAAATGCCCTTCGGCGCGGACGGCAACTACACCAACGAGGCGCTTCTGAACCGCATGAACAGCGACCTGTGCAACGATCTGGGCAACCTCGTATCGCGCACGGTGGCGATGATCGAGAAGTATTTCGGCGGCCGCGTGCCCCGGCCCGGCGCGTATGAGGACGTGGACAGGCACATCATCGAGCTGTTCGAGGCGCTCCCGGCGCAGGTGGAGAAGCAGATGAACGCGCTTCAGTTCTCGCTGGCGCTGACGGAAATCTGGAAGCTGATCGGCGAACTGAACCGCTATATCGACCTCACGCAGCCGTGGGTGCTGGGCAAGACCGAGGAGGGCAGGCCGAGGCTTCAGACGGTCATGTACGTGCTGGCCGAGTCCGTGCGCGGCGTAGCCGTGCAGCTCGCGCCCGTGATGCCGGACACCCCCGCGCGCATCTACGCGCAGCTGGGCGTGCAGGACGACGCGCTGAAGACGTGGGAATCCGTTCAGAGGTTCGGCGCGCTGCCCGCCGGCACGGTCGTGACCAAGGGCGAAGCGCTGTTTCCGCGCGTGGACGTGAAGAAGGAGCTGGAATCCCTCGCCGCCGAAAAGCAGGCGAACGCGCCGAAGGCCGGGGAAAAGAAGCCGGAGGCGAAGAAGGCCGATCAGAAAGCGCCCGAAGCGCCCAAGGCGGACGACGGCTATGTGACCATCGACGAATTTTTCAGGACCCGGCTGATCGCGGCGAAGATTCTCGCCTGCGAGAAGGTGGAAAAGAGCGACAAGCTGCTCAAGTCCACGCTGGACATCGGCGGCGGCGAAACCCGCACGGTGGTTTCCGGCATCGCGAAGTGGTACAATCCCGAGGATATGCCCGGGAGAACCGTCGTGCTGGTGAAGAACCTGCCCCCGCGCAAGATGCGCGGCGTCGTTTCCGAGGGCATGCTGCTGTGCGCCTCCGATGACGAGGGCAACCTGAAGCTTCTGACCGTGGACGGCGGCGAATTCAAGCCCGGTGCCGAAATCGGCTGACATTTTTGAAATCGAACGCCGCGACGGAGCGCTTCCGCGCGGCGTTCCCTGTTTTCGGCAGGGGCGAAGATGCGAATTCTGCTGGTAGAGGACGAAAAGCCGCTTTCGCGGGCGATCTGCGCGTCGCTTGCGCGGGAGGCGTTCACCGTCGATCCCGTATACACCGGGCCGGACGGGCTGGAGGCCGCGAAAACCGGCGAGTATGACGCGGTGATTCTCGACGTGATGCCGCCCGGCATGGACGGCTTTACGGTGCTCGAGCATTTGCGCGCCGGGGCGTTTCTACGCCGGTTCTGATTCTGACCGCCCGCGGCGATGTGGACGACCGCGTGCGCGGGCTGGAGGGCGGCGCGGACTACTATCTTTCCAAGCCGTTCCAGACGCCGGAGCTCATCGCCTGCCTGCGCGCCATCACGCGCCGAAAGAGCGACAAGCCGCTGATGCGCCTGTGCTTTGGCGGCATCGAGCTTCAGCAGGAAAGCGTGTCCCTGCTGTGCGCGCACGGGGCAGAGCGTGAAGCTGGGCGCGAAGGAATATCAGCTGTTGGAGCTGTTTCTGCGCAACCCGCGGCAGGTGCTGCCGCGTGAGACGATTGTGGAGCGCGTGTGGGGCTTTGACAACGAAGCGGAATACAACAATCTGGCGGTCTACCTGTCCTTCGTGCGCCGCAAGCTGCAATTCGTCGGCTCGACCGTGGAAATTCGCGCCACGCGCGGCGTGGGCTACGCATTGGAGGAGGACGCATGCTCGAAACGCTGAGACGAAGGCTCACATGGCTGGTGATCGGCATTCTGGTGCTGATTTCGGCGGGGCTGATTGCATCCACCGGCGCGGACAAAAACGCGCTGCTCGTCATCGGCGGGAATGTCACGGTGACCGATTCGAAGCTCGTTCGCGAGAGCGCCGATTCCACCGGCGGAGACAGCGCCAGCTTCTACGGCGTGGGCGCGGCGGCGCTGGTCACCGGCGGCACGCTGACGATGGAAAACGCCGAAATTTCCACCGACGCGGAGGGCGGCGCGGGCGTGTTCGCCTGCGGAAGCGGCGTCGCGACCGTGAAGAACACCGTGATTTCCACGAAGAAGGGCACCTCCGGCGGCATTCACGTGGCAGGCGGCGGCACGCTGTACGCCGAGAACCTGACCGTGACCACCGAGGGCGCGTCGTCGGCCGCGATTCGCTCCGACCGCGGCGGCGGAACGATGGTCGTGAACGGCGGCAGCTACACCGCGTCCGGCTTCGGCTCCCCGGCGGTGTACGTCACGGCGGACATTTCAATTTCCGACGCGACGCTGACCGCCACCGGCTCCGAGGCGCTGTGTCTGGAAGGCAAAAACAGCGTCACGCTGACGAACTGCACCCTGACCGGCAGCCTGCCCGACCTTGAGCAGAACGACAACACCTGGACGGTAATCCTGTATCAGAGCATGTCCGGCGATTCCGAGGTCGGCAAGGGCACGTTCACCATGACCGGCGGCACGCTGATTTCCAACAACGGCGGCCTGTTCTACACCACCAACACCGACAGCGAGTTCACCCTGCGGAACGTGACGCTTCAGGCGAGCGCGGACAGCGAGTACCTGCTGCGCTGCACCGGCAACGCCAATGGCCGCGGCTGGGGAAGCACCGGCAGCAACGGCGCGAACTGCGTCTTCACCGCCGCCGAACAGCAGATGAGCGGCCGCGTGCTCTGGGACAGCGTTTCGAACCTCACGCTTTCCCTCACCGAGGGCACCTCCTTCACCGGCGCGATTCTCGACGATGAATCCTGCGCGGGCGAGGGCGGCAGCGGCGCGTGCGCCCTGACCATCGACGAAACCTCCGAATGGATCGTCACCGAAAACAGCACGCTCACCACCCTCACCTGTAAAGGCCGTATCGCCGACGCCGCCGGCCGCACCGTGACCGTCACAGACCCGTCCGGCAGCGTCCTCGTCTCCGGCGAAAGCGACCTCACGATCACCGTATCCGAATATATCGCCGAATAACGTCTCTCCGGCAAACGCAGGTTTTCTGAATAAACATCCACCGGCCAAGCCGGTGGTTTTTCACGTGCGGGCAAAGCCCTATAATACTAGCGGTGCCCTCGAGGGCGCTCATACGATCTGCCAGCTGCTTAAGCTGTTACTTGCGGCCCTTAAAAGGGCTGTCACCCTCTTTTCCTAACATCGTCAGCTGTTGACCCAGCCTGTCTTCATCGAATTGATGTTTGATATAATTCGCAATCTTCACCTTATCCCTTCCTACCGTGTCCACATAGTATCCTCGGCACCAAAATTCTCTATTCCGATATCTGTACTTCATTTCTCCAAATTGCTCGTATAGCATTACGCTACTTTTCCCCTTTAAGTATCCCATGAACGATGACACCGAAATCTTTGGCGGAATACTTACCAGCATATGCACATGGTCGGAACACATCTCCGCTTCTATTATCTCTATCCCTTCCATTCGCATAACTGTCTCAGTATTTTCCCTATCGCTGCCTTCTTCTCTCCATAAAATACTTTCCGTCGGTACTTCGCTGCAAACACTATATGGTACTTGCAATTCCATCTCGTATGTGCTAAACTTTTTACGTCATTCGGCATTTCGATGACCTCCTTTTGTGTTCCATCTTGCAGTTGGCAGACCGCATCCTGATTATACACAAAAGGAATTTTTCTGTCTTCCTCTCCGCCTTAGGCTTCACCGAACCCCACGCCTACCGTGGGGTTTTAGAGGATACACAAGAAGGGCTCCCTTCGCGGGAGCCTTTCCTCGTTCAGAACCGCATATATATGCAATATAATCCGATTATTTAAAAGTCCATTGAGAACTTGTCTAATAAATCAGGCAAGTTCTCAATGGACTTTTTGCTGCATTCAAAGGAGAGGAATGCTCTGTAGCTCTCGGCTGCGACTCACGACCCCATGGGAGAGCGCGAGAGGGTGTGAACCCTCTCACACCCCCGGCGAAGCGGGAAAGAAACGGAGCAATCGAAATCCTGAGGACGCGCGCGGCAACGTATGGCGCACTCGGCCGCGTCTTGCGACCCCATGGGAGAGCGCGAGAGGGTGTGAACCCTCTCGCACCCCCGGCGGCGCGGGAAAGAAACGAGGGTGATCGAAATTCTGAGGACGCGCGCGGCGTATGGCGCACTTGGCTGCGACTCACGACCCCATGGGAGAGCGCGAGAGGGTGTGAACCCTCTCGCACCCCCGGGGCTTGGTGCCCTAAGAAACGGGCGAAGGAGAAAGCTCCTTCGCCCGAAAGGCATTCAGGGAATTATTCCTTGCCGGCGAGCTTCTTGTACATGGCAAGACGCTTCGCGGACTCATGCTCGGCTCTGTCGAACAGCTTCTCGGCCTCGCCGGGGAACTGACGGATCAGGGACGCGTAGCGGTTTTCGCCCTTGATGAAGTCCTGATAGCTGGCGGTCGGATCCTTGGAATCCACGGTCAGCGGCACTTCGTTCTCCGGATTGTAGCGGTACAGCTGCCAGTATCCGGCTTCGACGGCCTTCTTGATCTCCATCTGCGCCTGGTTCATCTTGATACCATGGTTGATGCAGGGCGCGTAGGCGATGATCAGGGACGGTCCATGGTACGCTTCGGCTTCGTTGACGGCCTTGAGCAGCTGGTTCATATCCGCGCCCATGGCAACCTGCGCCACGTACACATAGCCGTAGGACATGGCCATCAGGCCGAGGTCCTTCTTCTTGGTGCGCTTGCCGGCGGCAGCGAACTTGGCGACCGCGCCGGTCGGGGAAGACTTGGAGGCCTGTCCGCCGGTGTTGGAGTACACCTCGGTGTCGAGCACGAGCACGTTGACGTCCTGATCCTGGGCGAGCACGTGATCGAGTCCGCCGTAGCCGATGTCGTAGGCCCAGCCGTCGCCGCCGAAGATCCAGACGGACTTCTTGACGAGCAGGTCCTTATCCTTCAGCACTTCGCGAGCGAGCGTGCAGGCTTCGCAGGTGCAAACCTTGCCGTTGGCCAGCCACTCGGCTTCCCACTGGGTGCCGGTCAGGTCGACGTCGATGCCGTCCTCGCAGGCGGCGATCAGCTTGGCGGCGGCCTTCCTGCTGCCCTCGGCGTCGTCCATGTTGTCGAGCCATTCCTTGCCCGCTTCCTTGATGTCGGCGGCGACGTACTCGACGGCGATGAGCTTCTCAACGTTCTCCTTCAGCTTGGCGCGGCGCTGGGTGGTGCCCAGGTTCATGCCGAAGCCGAACTCGGCGTTGTCCTCGAACAGGCTGTTCGCCCAGGCAGGGCCGTGGCCGTTCTCGTTGACGGTGTAGGGGCAGGTGGGGGCGCTGCCGCCGTAGATGGAGGAGCAGCCCGTGGCGTTGGCGATGATCATGCGGTCGCCGAACAGCTGGGTAATCAGCTTGACGTAGGGCGTTTCGCCGCAGCCCGCGCACGCGCCGGAGAACTCGAAGAGGGGCTTCTTGAACTGGCTGTCCTTGACGGTCTTCAGGTTCAGCTCGCCCTTGTACTCAGGCAGCGTCTGGGCGTATTCCCAGTTGGCTTCCTGCGACTGCTGGGTGTGGAGGGGCTTCATGGTGAGCGCCTTCTCCTTGGCCGGGCAGACGGTTACGCAGTTTTCGCAGCCGGTGCAGTCCAGAACGGAGACCTGCATGCGGTACTGGAGGCCCTTGAACTTCGGGCCGAGCGCGGGCTTGGTCTCGAAGGACGCGGGCGCGTTCTTGAGGGTTTCCTCGGTGGCCAGGTACGGACGGATGGCGGCGTGCGGGCAGACCAGAGAGCAGTTGCCGCACTGGATGCACTTGGTGATGTCCCACTCGGGAACCTTCACGGCGATGCCGCGCTTCTCGTACTTGGTGGTGCCGGTGGGCACGCTGCCGTCCACGGAGAACGCGGACACGGGCAGCTTGTCGCCTTCCTGCGCGAGAATCGGGGAAACGACGGTGTTGAAGTACTCGGTGGCCTCAACCTTCACGGGCTCCGCGCCGGTGGTGGCGTTCAGCCAGGCTTCGGGAACCTTGACTTCCTTCAGGCCGCTGATGGCTACGTCGATGGCGTCCCAGTTCATCTTGACGATCGCGTCGCCCTTCTTGCCGTAGGACTTCTTGGCGTAGGCCTTCATGTATTCGTCGGCCTTCTCGTAGGGGATGATGTCGGCCAGCTTGAAGAACGCGGCCTGCATGGTGGTGTTGATGCGGTTGCCCATGCCCACGGACGCGGCCAGGGAGATGGCGTCGATGGTGTAGAAGCGGGCCTTCTTCTCGGCCAGCTTGCGCTTCATGGAAGCGGGCAGCTCGGTCTCGAGCTCCTCGGCGCTCCAGGGGCAGTTCAGCAGGAACACGCCGCCAACCTTCAGCGCGGACACCATGTCGTACTTGGTGACATAGGCCGGGTTGTGGCAGGCGATGAAGTCGGCGCTGTCGATCAGGTAGGTGCTCTTGATCGGGGTGTCGCCGAAGCGCAGGTGGCTGACGGTGATGCCGCCGGACTTCTTGGAGTCGTAGCTGAAGTAGGCCTGCGCGTACTTATCGGTGTGGTCGCCGATGATCTTGATGGAGTTCTTGTTGGCGCCGACGGTGCCGTCCGAGCCCAGACCATAGAACATGCAGCTGACGGTGCCCGCGGGAGCGACGTCCAGCGTTTCGCCGAGCTTCAGGGAGGTGTGGGTCACGTCGTCGTTGATGCCGACGGTGAAGTGGTTCTTCTTCTCGCCCGCCAGGTTGTCGTAAACGGCCTTGACCATGGTGGGGTTGAATTCCTTGGAGCCCAGACCGTAGCGGCCGCCGACGACGGTAATGTCGTTTTTGCCGGCTTCGCGCAGCGCGGTGCAGACGTCCTCATACAGCGGCTCGCCCAGGGAGCCGGCTTCCTTCGTGCGGTCGAGCACGGCGATGGCCTTGCAGGTCGCCGGGATGGCGGCGAGGAAGTGCTCGATGGAGAAGGGGCGATACAGGTGAACCTTCACGAGGCCGACCTTTTCTCCCTTGGCGGTCAGGTAATCGATGGTCTCCTCGATGGCGTCGCAGCCGGAACCCATGGCGATGATCACGCGCTCGGCGTCGGGCGCGCCGACGTAGTCGAACAGGTGATAGCTTCTGCCGGTGATGCTCTCGACGTCCTTCATCGCCTTCTCAACGATGGCGGGCGTGGCGAGGTAATTCTTGTTGGCGGCCTCGCGGCCCTGGAAGTAGATGTCCGGGTTCTGCGCGGTGCCCATCTGATGCGGATGCTCGGGGTTCAGCGCGCGATTGCGGAAGGCCTTCACGGCGTCCCAGTCGACGAGCCTGGCGATGTCTTCGTAGGAGATGTCCTCGATCTTCTGGATTTCATGGCTGGTGCGGAAACCGTCGAAGAAGTGGAGGAACGGCACGGACGCCTTCAGCGTGGCCAGATGCGCGACCAGCGCCATATCCTGCGCTTCCTGCACGGAGTTGGAGGCCAGCATCGCAAAGCCGGTCTGACGGCAGGCCATAACGTCGGAGTGATCTCCGAAGATGGACAGCGCGTGATAGGCCAGCGCGCGGGCGGACACATGGAACACCGCGGGCAGCTGCTCGCCGGCGATCTTGTACATGTTGGGGATCATCAGAAGAAGTCCCTGAGAGGCGGTAAAGGTGGTGGTCAGCGCGCCCGCGACGAGAGAGCCGTGAACGGCGCCCGCGGCGCCCGCTTCGGACTGCATTTCCGCGATTTTTACTTCCTGACCGAACAGGTTCTTACGGCCGGTAGCCGCCCATTCGTCGGCGACTTCCGCCATCGGAGACGAAGGAGTGATCGGGTAGATCGCCGCCACATCGCTGAACGCATACGCGATATGGCTGACGGCGGTATTGCCGTCTACGGTCTTTTTGATGCTCAACGTAGAGGACCTCCTTAGTTTGGTGTCACATAAAGCTGCTGTGACAGCATAACTTTACATACTACTATTATAGAGCTCGCGGGCGATAAAGTCAAGATAAGCGGGACTGAACTCCCGAAAAGCACAAAAAAGTTTACAATTATTATATTGTAGAAAAAACGCCCTCCGCGCGCGGAGAGCGAGAATTGTCTGAATCTGCCTTCAGACAGGCGGAGCCTGCCGCGGATGATTTCCACGGCAGGCTCCGGAAGAGCTTTGATCGGTTAGCCCTCGATCATGATGGTGTGCGGGCCTTCGACCTTGCGGGCGTCCTTCTTCGGGAATTCGATCATCAGAACGCCGGCGTCGTACTTGCACTTGACTTCCTCGGGCTTTACGTCGCCCACGTAGAAGGTTCTCTGGCTGGTGCCGGAGTAGCGCTCCTGACGGATGACGCGGCGGGTCTTCTTGTCCTCCTCGTCCTTCTCAACGCCCTTGGAGGCGGTAATGGTGAGGTAGCCCTCCTTCAGCTCGATGCCGATTTCGTCCTTCTTGAAGCCGGGCAGGTCGACGGCCAGCTCGTAGCTGTCCTCGGTCTCATGCACGTCGGTCTTCATGACGCGGGAAGCGTTCTTGCCGTACAGAGCCTTGTCGGTATTCCATACGCTGCGGCTGAACGCGTCGTTGAACAGATCGTCAAACAGGTTTTCACTGAACATCATAGGCAACATAGAGATAACTTCCTTTCTAATTTCGCGGTTTCTTTTTTATGCCCCAGGCGCGCGGTTTTCATGCGCGCCGCTCGGGCGGGATGTAAGCTTGTCCGTACCCGGAACCCTGTCGTTCGGTCCCTTTCCTTTGGTACGCGTATAGTATACTACGCGTTGTTAGCACTGTCAATAGGTGAGTGCTAATTTATTATGTTAATATTTGAAGATGATGACCTGCGCCCATTCCGCCCGTTCGTTGACAGCCCGTGGGATTTGGTTTATAATGAAATCATGGGGCGGAAAGACCCGCGGAAGGCAGGGAAAGGGAATGTTTTCTATTGGCGTATACAGCGCGGACGGGCGCAGACTGGCGTTCACGACCGGCGAAAAGCAGGCCAATCTTCTATATGAAGGTGTGTATCAGGAGGGCGACGAGATCCGGTTTGAATCCGAAACGGCGTACGCGCGCGTGCGCGTGGACGCGGCGGTGGACGAGGCGCGGGTTTATCTGCCCGAGAAGCGGTTTACCTACCGGCTGCCGCTGTCCGGCGACAACCGGAAGGTGTACGCGCCCGGCGCGTTCGGCGGGGAAACGCATCTTTTATCCATCCGCGTGGACGAGGAAAGCGGCACGTACAATCTGGCGTGCAATCCCGCCGACCAGCGCGGCGAGGTTTCGGCGTATCCGCACGCGACGGCGAACGTGGAAACGCGCAATGAGAGCGTGTTCTGCGCGCGCAACGTGATCGACGGGCTGACCATCGCGGCCGGGCACGGAATCTGGCCGTATGAGAGCTGGGGCATCGGCGCGCGGCAGGACGCGTATCTGACGGTCGACTTCGGCCGCGAGGTCGAGCTGGATCGCGTGGTGCTATACCTTCGGGCGGACTTCCCGCACGACGCGTGGTGGATTTCCGGCGTGATCGAGACCGACGGCGGCGCGCGCTTCGCGTTCCCGCTGGAGGGCATGGACGGGCCGCAGACCATCGAGCTGGGCGGCGTTCGCGCGAGAACGCTGACTCTGAAGGAGCTTGTGAAGTGCGACATGCCGTCGGCGTTCCCGTCGCTTCGGCAGCTGATGGCGTACGGCCGCAATGTGACCGAAATCGGGTAATCTGTCGATGTTTTGCCGGCTTCCGTTTACAGAACCGAAAAAACGCGCTATGATGAAGGCGGATGAATTTGCGCCGGGAGGGTGTTCTCATGTACGGTGAATCGGATTACAAGCAGGCGTCCAGACAGGCGACGCTGCGCGTGGTGGGCGCGCTGCTGCTGGCGGCGGCGTTTCTGGCCGTGATGCTGGTGTTCAACCGGATGCGCCTGCAGGCGCCGACGCTGGCGACGGCGGCGGTCGGGTTTGTTGTGGTATTCTTCCTGTGGTCGTTCAAGGTGACGCCGTGGACGAAGTACAACCGCTTCCTGCGGGAAATGCGGAACGGACAGCGGCGGCACACCGAATGCAGCTTCCTGCACTTCGCGCCCGAAACGCGCATGCACGACGGCGTGGAGGTGCACGAAATGATCGTCACGGTGGGAACCGGCGAGGAGGACGAGCGTCTATATTACTGGGACGCGGACAAGCCGGAGCCTGCGCTGCGGGAGGGCGAGAAGATTCAGGTGGAGTCGTTTGGGAATTTTATCACAGCGCTCGAGCGCGCGTGAGGTGGACGGGGGAACAAGCTCCCCCGCCACTGCCACCCCCTCGGAAAAGGATACGATTTCCTGCGGAAATCATTTTGATTGGAAGTTCGAGAGGTTGCGACCCTCTCGAGCACACCCGGAGGCGGATGGGACGGATTCCCCTCCGCACCACCCTTTCTCAGATTCCGCTGAAATCCTGCGGATTTCCGGGCGCGGAATCTGCAAGGAAGCGATTTTTTCTCCGGGGGACAAGCCCCCTGCGAAAAAATCAGCACCCGGGGCGACCAACCGAAATCTTCGATTTCGCTTGGTCGGTCGCGAAGCGACTTGATTGCCCTTTGGCAAGCAACCTTTCCGACGCGCAGGTCGCCGCGTTCGACGCGCAGTGGCCGGACGTGCTGGCGAACGGCCCGCTCCTGCCCGCCGGAACGCTTCTGACGGAGGGGCAGGCGAACGCGCTGGGCGCGTTTTTTGCCGCCGCGCCGAAGCAGGCCGCGATCGAGCGGTTTCAACTCGACGGCGAATGGTATTACGGCGACGACGGCGTTCTGTATTACAACCCCGGCGAGGGCTGCGCGATCATGACCGTGGACGAGGTGTTCGCGGCGCTCAACGGTGAAACCGCGCAGGGCGCGGCGAATACGGAAAGCAGGAAGGTCTATTTCTCCTTCGACGATTCGCCGAGCAGATACACGATGGAATTGCTGGCCGAGCTGGACAGGCTTGACATCCGCGCGACGTTTTTCGTCGTCGGCGCGTATGTGAAGAAATATCCCGTTTTCCTGCGTGCGATTTACGATCAGGGGCACGTCATCGGCAACCATTCCTATTCGCATGACCAGACGATTCTCAAGGAGTCCGTCAGCTCTGCCA
>ERZ824488.570-NODE-570-length-47221-cov-22.945088_pt1 | contig 47221 bp, 38 predicted proteins | sample MGYA00519936_ERZ824488 | MGnify/ENA primary metagenome ERZ824488 (study PRJEB31778, sample SAMEA3449153) | human gut metagenome | biome: human gut; feature: human-associated habitat; material: faeces | place: United Kingdom | collected 2010/2012 ... | reverse complement strand
TTTGCATCTGACGAAAAATCCATTCGCCGGCCGACCACCTCATTTGTGCGGCGCTGCCTTAAATTATTCAACTCGTCTTGATGCGAGTTTAAAAAATGATATCATATAATAGCTTAAATTTCAATCCTTTTATGTTTATTATAAAAAGTAGAAATGTTAACGTACACAATATTAGATGCAAAAAACACAACTAAAAGCAGGGCAAAACAGCCAACTAGTAATAAAACTAGACAAAATCTTTGTGAGACTGTGTGCGAAATGTTTTGCATGGCTCGTTTTGCGGCGCAGCTGCGTGGCGGGCGATACAGGGGAAGAAAAACGGCAGCCGGTGAACACAAAAACATTACAAAGAAAAATGTCCGAAGTTATTGACAAGCCGTGGAGGAAGGAGTATAATACTCATTGTTGTTAAGCGATGAGTGCCTGTAGCTCAGCCGGATAGAGTGTTTGGCTACGAACCAAAAGGTCAGGGGTTCGAATCCCTTCAGGCACGCTGGAAGCATTTGGAGAAATCCGAATGCTTCTTTTTTGCCTGCGCATCTCTTGAAAAGGAACCGTCTCACAGCGAGGCGGTTCCTTTTTGTAGAGGGTCAGGCGAGCCATGTCTGGAGGGTCTGGATACAGGCGATCTGTTCCTCCATGGGGCCGGAGTGTTCCAGCATCAGGCGGCCGGTGTAGGAGATGCGCTTCAGGGTGGCGAGCGCACCGCGCACGTTGACGCTGCCGTGGCCGAGGACGACGGACTGGGCGAAGGCGCCGCTGGGCAGGGCGAACGCCTTTGGGGCGGGCGCGGGCAGGAGGGCGAAGTCCTTCAGATGGACGTGGGCGATGCGATCCTTTACGGCTTCGGCGAAGGCTTCCGCGTCCTCGCCCGCGAAGCAGATGTTGCCAACGTCCAGCACGACGCCAGCGGGGCGGTCGAGCGCGTTCAGGAACGCGAGGAAGGGCTGGATTCCGTTGAACACGTAGCCCTGATCCTCGTATACGCAGCGAACGCCCAGCCTTTCGGCTGCGTCGTAGACCTCGCGGGCGCGCGCGGCGACGACGGGAATCGCTTCCGCCGGGGTGGGGTACGCGGCGCGCGGGCTGAGGCCGGGCAGCAGCGTATGGTGCAGAAGCCCGCAGCCCATTTCGGCGGCGGCGCGCGCCATACGAAGCAGGCGCTCGCGCTCCCTGCCGGATTCGTCGTGGTACAGGTCGGCCACGACGGACAGGCAGGGCAGAGTCACGCCCATTTCGTCCGCGTGGGCGCGCATGCGCCGGGCGTAGGTATCGTCGTCGAAGTCCGCCGTGCCGAAGGGTTCAAAGGCCGTAAGCCCCAGCTCCTTTGCGCAGTCGATCCCTTCCAGATTGTGCATGCCGGGCTTCGGCAGCGTGAACAGGCCGATTTGCTTCGCGTGCATGGTCATCCTCCGTTTCTGTCGATGGAATGCGGCCGGGCGCGAACCCAAGTCTGCGGGCTTCGGCAGTGTACCCGATTGGATTGCTTCGCGTCATTCTTCGTTTCTGTTGCTGAAATGCGGTCAGGCGCGAGCGCAAATCGGATTTTGACAACGTGTCAATCGTTTTGCTTCGCGTCATCATCTGTTACTGGAATACGGTCAGAGGTGAGCCCGTGCCGGGCTTCAGCAGCGTGAACAGGACGATTTGTCAGCCCTCACGCAGCCGGGCGCGAACGCACGAAGCGCCCGCGCCCGGTGGGGTGGTTACACGTCTCTGGTTTTCAGGGTCACACTGTGATGGTACGGCGTGAAGGCGGTCATGGCGATGAAGAAATGATCGTCGTCCACGCCGAGCGTGCCGCGAAGGCGCTCGCCTGCGTGATGCGCACGGAAGCCACCCCGCACGGCGAAGCCGGAGTGATCGTCGAAGATGTATTCGGAATCGCCCTTCTGGAAGAAGTAATCGCCGCCGTGCGCGCGGGCGATCACGTTTTCCGTCAGATAGTGTCCGTTCGGCTCAAACAGAAGCTCCAGCTTGCTGGGGATGTTTTCGCAGCCCTCGCCGGATACGTCCAGCGTCATGCCGTCGGTGTGCAGATGGATGCGCACGGCCATGTCAAAGTCCTGCATCGCGACGTTTTCGCGCTTCGTGTGATCCATCTTCGTCCAGTCGCTGGTCTCGGGCTTCTCGGGCAGCGGGCGCTTGTAGCCCCAGCGGTCGTGGAAGCGCAGCTCGTAGCCGTCTTCGGTCTGCGTAAGGCTCTGCGCGGCGAACTGGCCGCGGGCGAAGAAGGAACCCGCCATGCGCACGTAGCCCGCGTGGTTCTTATACTGGAACTTGATGAACACCGGACGCTCCTTGACGATCGTCAGCGCGAAATCGCCCTCGCGGAAGCGCGCCACGCCGCTGGCTTCGTAGAAGCGGTTGTAGTTGAAGCTCGGCGCGGCCGGCTGAATTTCCGCAAGGCGCGCGCGGAGGCCGGGGTTCAGAATCAGCTCGGAGAACTGTTCGCAGTACGGCGCGCAGGGACGCTTTTCAAGCTGTTCCAGCATGCGATCCGCGACCCACGCGAAGTCGCCGTCGCCGGTCACCAGCGCCATTTGCAGGAAATTGCTGTAGTACATCGTCCAGTCGGGCGCTTTGCCCACATCCTGCCGGCGGGAGTTGATGGTGGAAATCGTGTTGTCCGGCTCGATATAGGTGAGGATCATGCGCAGGTTGCGCTTCACGTGCTCGTACAGATCGGGCATGTCCAGCTCGCGCGCCATCATGCTCAGCGCGCGGTCGCATATGGCGTTGTACACGCCGGAGGAGCGCTCGGTGTACTCGCCGTTTTCGTCGCAGTCAATGCCCTCGCGCAGGAAGTCGTCGATGTGCGCGCGGCAGTCCTCGCGCCCCAGCAGCCGCCAGCAATACGCCAGCGCCGCGCTGATGACCCAGCGGTGGTTGGGCGTGTGGAAGCCCAGATTTACCATCGCGTCCGCTGCGCCGTTCAGATAGCGCAGAATTTCGGTCTCCAGTTCGTCCTCGGCGGGGGTGTGGCGCGTGAGCGCCTTCATGACCTTGTACGCCGGGCCGAGCTCGTGCACGGTGAAGCCGGTCTCCGCGGAATCGTGGAAGTTCGTTTCCAGCAGGTCGAGCGAGCCGTCCTCGTGCTGGCGGGCGTTCGTCCAGCGCATGGACAGAAGCGCGCGGCGAAGGAGCGCGTCGTCGTGATAGTAGCGGGAGTCGGGCGTGTAGTACGCCTCCACGAACTGCTTCGTCAGCGAAATGCCGGTGCAGGGCTCGTTGTAGCCGCGCGCGACGTCCCAGAACGTGCCATAGCTGGAGCTGTTTTCGTCCAGGCATTGCAGGCGAAGGCTGCTCTCCACACACTTGTCCATAAACCGTACGTTGGCCAGATAATGATTCAGCATTTTGAATTCCTACCTCTCCATGGTTTTCACGGACACATGCCCGTGATACGGCGTGAAGGCGGTCATGGCGATGAAGAAATGATCGTCGTCCACGCCGAGCGTGCCGCGAAGGCGCTCGCCTGCGTGATGCGCACGGAAGCCACCCCGCACGGCGAAGCCGGAGTGATCGTCGAAGATGTATTCGGAATCGCCCTTCTGGAAGAAGTAATCGCCGCCGTGCGCGCGGGCGATCACGTTTTCCGTCAGATAGTGTCCGTTCGGCTCAAACAGAAGCTCCAGCTTGCTGGGGATGTTTTCGCAGCCCTCGCCGGATACGTCCAGCGTCATGCCGTCGGTGTGCAGATGGATGCGCACGGCCATGTCAAAGTCCTGCATCGCGACGTTTTCGCGCTTCGTGTGATCCATCTTCGTCCAGTCGCTGGTCTCGGGCTTCTCGGGCAGCGGGCGCTTGTAGCCCCAGCGGTCGTGGAAGCGCAGCTCGTAGCCGTCTTCGGTCTGCGTAAGGCTCTGCGCGGCGAACTGGCCGCGGGCGAAGAAGGAACCCGCCATGCGCACGTAGCCCGCGTGGTTCTTATACTGGAACTTGATGAACACCGGACGCTCCTTGACGATCGTCAGCGCGAAATCGCCCTCGCGGAAGCGCGCCACGCCGCTGGCTTCGTAGAAGCGGTTGTAGCTGAAGCTCGGCGCGATGGGCGCAATCGCGTCGAAGCCGCCGCGGTAGGCCGGATTCAGGAGCATTTCGGAGAACTGCTCGAAATACGTGAGCTCGCGGCTTGTCGGCTTCGCTTCGCGCGTCTCCATCTGCGCGAGCATGCGATCCGCCACCCACGCAAATTCGCCGTCGCCGGTGAGAATAGCCATTTCGAGGAAGTTGCTGTAGTAGCCGCACCAGTCGGAAGCCTTGCCCATGTCCTGCCGGCGGGAATTGATGGTGGACATCGTGTCGTCCGGCTCTACGTAGGTGAGGATCATGCGCAGGTTGCGCTTCACGTGCTCGCGCAGCTCGGGCATGTTCAGCTCGCGCGCCATGACCAGCAGGGAGCGGTTGCACACAAAGTTGTAGTTTCCGGCGGAGCGCTCGGTGTATTCGCCGTTTTCATCGCAGTCGATGCCCTCGCGCAGGAAATCGTCGATGTGCGCGCGGCAGTCCTCGCGATTCAGCAAATGCCAGCAGTAGGCCAGCGACGCGCTGATTGCCCAGCGGTGGTTGGGCGTGTGGAAGCCCAGATTCACCATGGCGTCCGCCGCGCCGTTCAGGTAGCGCCGCACGGCGGCCTCCAGCGCGTCCTCCGCCGGAGTGTGACGGGAAAGCGTCTTCAGCACCTTGTACGCCGGGCCCAGATCGTACACGCTGAACGCGCTTTCGCAGGAATCGTGAAAATTGGTCTCCGGAAGGTCGATCGAGCCGTCCGCGTACTGATGGGAAATCGAATATTCCACGGCCAGCCGCGCGCGCTCAAGCAGCCGCGCGTCGCCGGAGAATTTCGATTCCGGCGCGTAATACGCTTCGATCAGCTGCTTCGCCATATGCACGCCGCCGATGGCCAGATCCAGCCCTCGCGCCACGTCCCAGAACGTGCCGCGGCACGGACTGTTCGCCTCCGTGCGCTGCAATTCGAAAAGCCGCGCCACGTTGGCATCCAGAAGTCGAACGTTTGCAAGATAGTGATTTTGCATGATGCTTCCCCCGTTATTTCCGTGTGGATTCGGGAAAATGATAGCATGCGCCCCCGTTCATGTCAACCGTGAACGGGGGCACAGCGTTCGATTTGCAAACTGCTTCGGCCTTGTTGCAATGTGAAATTTTACTGACCCGCGCTCTCCGCCCAGCTGCCGTTGGTAAAGACGTCGGCGGTCGTGCCGTCGGCGCGGTGGCCGACGATATGCAGGTCGTCCGAGCCGACCATGAAGTCCACGTGAATCAGCGAATCGTTGACGCCGCGCTTCAGAAGCTCGTCCTGCGACAGCTCCAGATAGCCGTCCAGAACCTCGCCGAAGCCCTGCCCGACCGCCATATGGCAGCAGGCGTTTTCGTCGAACAGCGTGTTGAGGAACAGAAGGCCGGTCTGGTTGATCGGCGATTCCTTCGGCACCAGCGCCACCTCGCCCAGCATCGAAGCGCCCTCGTCCATGTGGAACATCTTTTCGAGAATCTCGCCGCCCTTCTTTGCGCTGCACGAAACCACGCGGCCGTTTTCAAAGCGCACCGTGAAATCCTCGATCAGCTGCCCCGCCCAGCTCAGCGGCTTGGTCGCGACCAGCGTGCCCTCGCAGTTGCCGCGCATGGGGCTGGTGAAGATCTCCTCGGTGGGCATGTTGGGCACATAATACGCGCCGTTTTCGTGGTTCACGTCGCCCGCGCCGCACCATTTCGCGCCCGGAATCAGGCCGACGCGGAAGTGCGTGCCGTTTGAGCTTTCATAGGTGAGATGCGTGAAGTTCTGCGCGTTCAGCCAGCGCGCCCGCGCTTCGCACGCGGCACTGTGCGCCTGCCAGATTTCCACCGGATCTTCCTCGCGATCCAGATACACGCAGTGCAGAATCGCGTCCCACAGCCGGCGCACGGCCTCGTCCTCCGGGAGCTGCGGGAACACCTTGCGCGCCCACGCCGGGGACGCGGCGGCGACGATCAGCCACTGGTGACGGCCGTCGATGCGGTCGCGATACGGCTTCAGCACCTTCGCGCGCATGCGGCGAACCTCGGAAAGCACGTCGGCGGAAATGCCGCGCAGCTCGTCCGGGTCGGCGGAGGCGATCATGATGCGCACGGGAAGCGTCTCGGCCATTTCCTTCGCGCGCGCTTCCTCCCATTCGCGCACCGTGCCCAGCGTCTGCGCGTCGGCATACTGATAGTGCAGCCGGTTTACCGGGCCGTAGTTCCACGTGACGTCCACGTACTTCGCGCCCGCCTTATAGCATTCCTCCACGACCGCGCGCACCAGCTCCGCCTGGTCGAGCTCAGCGGTCACGCGAACATCCTGCCCCTTTTGCACGTTCGCGCCGATGCGAACGATCACGCGCGCGTATTTTTCAAAATCGATGTGTCCCATATGCGTGTCCTCCCTGTCTGTACGTTTCCGTTTATCCCGAAATGCGGGCGGTTACCGGTCGGCCTCTTCCAGAAGAATCCGTTCGCGGAAGCCGCCGCATGCAGCCTCTTTTTTCGCGCGCGCCGCTTCCAGCGCTTCCAGACTCCATCCGCGCGCCAGCGCCGCGGCGCGAACGACCTCCAGCACGTCCGCCAGCTCCTCCAGCGTCTTGTCCTGCTGATACTCGCGCATTTCCTCGTTCAGCTTTTCGTCCAGCATCAGCAGATATTCTGCTTCCGAAAGCCTGCGAACGCGGCATTTGCGGCCGTCCTGTTCAATGATCTGCGGAATCCTGTCTCGAACGAGCTTGTGATAGCGAACGGTTGACATGAATAACGCCTCCCATCGATAATGAATGTTTCCGTTTCAAGAAAAGTGTATCACGCGGCGCGGTTCGTGTCAACCGCGCCGGAAGGGAACCGATTATTCGCGAACGTCGCGCTGCGTGAAGTCGATGTGGATGGCCGTGCCGCGCCCCGGCTCGGATTCGGCGGAAATGGCGTGGCCGAGCTTCGTGAGCACCTTTTTGCTCAGATACAGCCCGATGCCGCTCGCCTTCAGGTCGCTGCGCCCGTTGAGCCCCGTGTAGCCCTTTTCGAACACGCGCGGCAGATCCTCCGGCGTGATGCCGATGCCCGTGTCCTGAATCGTGAGCGTGTTCGGCGCGGAGCGGTAAATGTGAATGCCGCCCTCGGGCGTATACTTGAGCGCGTTTGAAAGAATCTGCTCCAGCACGAATACCAGCCATTTTTCGTCGCTCACGGCGGAAAGTCCGGTTTCCTCGTAGTTCAGCTTCAGCCTGCGCGCGATGAACTCCCCGGCGAACGGCCGCACGGCGCGCTTCACCGCTTCGTCGATGCAGAGCCTGCGCAGCAGATAATCCGTCGACGGCGATTCCACGCGCAGATAGGCCATCACCATTTCCGCATAGCGTTCCACGCGCATCAGGTCGCTTAAAAGCCTTCGCGAAAGCGGCGAGTCCTCGTTTTTCAGGTTCAGGCGCATGGCGGCGATGGGCGTTTTGATCTGATGCGCCCACGTGGTATAGTAGTCGCACATGTCCTGATAGCGCCGATCCTGCTGCGTCTGCCGCTCGGCTTCGCGCGCTTCCAGCAGCTGAAGCAGCGCCTGATAGTCCGCCTCCAGCGCGTCGGCGGGCGCGGGCAGCTCCAGCGCCATTCCCTCCTGAAAGTTCAAAAGCCGCGCAAGCTGCGCGTGCCGCCGCCGGAATTTCAGAAAATCCGTCGTGAACGCGCACAGGCCGATCAGCGCGGCCAGCGCCGAGGGATATAAAAGCGCCTGCTTCGGCAGTCCATACAGAAAAAATATCAGCGGGAACGCGAGCAGCGCCGCCGCGAACGAACAGAGGATCAGGCGGCGGGAATGCAGATAATGAAGAAAGAACCGCATGCGCGCCTCCTATTCGATGATGTAGCCCACGCCGAAGCGCGTGGCGATGAAGCCGGTCAGCCCGGCCGCGTCCAGCTTTTTGCGCAGGCGGTTCACGTTCACCGTCAGCGTGTTTTCGTCCACAAAGCTGTCCGTTTCCCACAGGCGCTCCATCAGCTTTTCGCGGCTCACCACGTTTCCGCGCTTCTCCATCAGCGCCAGCAGAATGCGAAACTCGTTGCGCGTGAGCTCGATCGTCTTTCCTTCATATTTCAGCGCGCCGCTGCCGGCGTCCAGCACCGCCCCGCGATGCGCGAGCAGCGGAGACGGCTGCGCGAAGTCGTAGGTGCGCCGAAGCAGCGCCTGAATTTTCGCCATCAGCACGCTCATGTCAAACGGCTTGGCGATAAAATCGTCGCCGCCCATGTTCATCGCCATCACGATGTTCATGTTGTCCGCCGCCGAGGACAGGAAGATGATCGGCACGCGCGAGGTCTTGCGGATTTCGCTGCACCAGTAATAGCCGCTGAAAAACGGAAGGCCGATGTCCATCAGCACGATGTGCGGCTGAAACTGGGCGACCTCTCCGGCCACGTCGCGAAAGTCCGATGCGATGCGCACGTCAAACGCCCACCTCTCCGCCTGTGAGGCCACCGCCTCGGCGATGCCCCGGTCGTCCTCCACGATGAAAATCTTCTGCATCCGCGTTCCCTCCGGCTTCTGTTTCGCCTACAGTATACCACACAATCCGCCGCCTGAAAAGCGCCGCCGTTTGAATCAACAGCGGCGCGGGGAAAATCATACTCTTCAAATCAGCTCCGGAGGGGATTTTCTGGTCATGCGGGAGATGGCGAGGGAGGAAGGAGGGCGGAGGAGTGCGGCAGTGCTGCTTATGGCGGTGTTCATGACCTCGGAGACGAAGGAGACTTTGGATGGTCGCGTTCATGGCCGGCAGGCCAATAGTCGCGCGATGATGGCGGCTATTACGAGAGGGAGAAAGACAGATACACAAACAACGCCGCGAGAGAGGTCGCGCAGGCTGTGATACAGGGTGGGCGGGCCGTCAGCCAGCCGACCAGGCTGCCGGAGAAGCTGGCGGAACGGAGTTATTCGTCCGCCGCCTCCTTCATGTGCCCGCTGTCCATGCGGTATACGACGTCCGCGACTTTTGCAACCTCCGGATCGTGCGTAACCACCAGCACGCAGCAATGCTCTTCGTGCGCCAGCCGCGCGAGCAGCTGCACGATCTGCGAGCTGTTTTCGGTATCCAGATTGCCGGTAGGCTCATCCGCGAGGATGATTTCCGCGCCGACGGCCAGCGTGCGGGCGATGGCAACGCGCTGCTGCTCGCCGCCGGACAGCATGGCGGGCAGACGCTTCCAGTAGTCCTCGTTCAATCCGACCCGCGCCAGTGCGTCCTGCGCGCGCGTCCGCGCGTCGGCGTCGGAAACGCCTGCGAGCTTCAGCGGATACATGACGTTCTCGCGCACGGTCATCAGCGGAAACAGATTGTAGCTTTGATAAATCACCGAAGCCCGGCTGCGGCGGTAGAGGTCCACGTCCAGTTCCCGCAGGTCGCGGCCGTCTACCAGTACGCAGCCGCTCTGCGGCTTTTCCAGACCGGCCAGCAGAGAGAGAAGCGTGGTTTTTCCGCTTCCGCTTTTGCCCACCAGCGCGTAAAATACGCCGGCCTCCCAGTCGCAGGTAACGTCCTTCACCGCCTGCACGGTCTGATATTTTGTTTTGTATGAGTAGCAGAGCTCCTGTGCGGATAAGATGGACATTCTATTCAACCTCCCTCAAAATTCGAATTCCGTTTCCGTTCGTCGCGGTCAGACAGGCCGCCGCCGCGCCCGCTTCCATTGCCAGCAGAACGGCAATGGCGATCGGTATGTGAAGCGCCGCGCTTCCTGTGAAAATGGAAGCCGCCGCGGCAAGCGCCAGACCCGGCAGATAGACAAGCAGCGTCTCGATGACCCCGATGCCAACGACCTGACTCTTTCGAGTGCCGAGCGAGCGGGCGACGGCAAGCTCGCGCCTGCGCACATGGAAGTAGAAGAAGCCCGCGATAGCGCCGATGGCAACCTCGATAAACGCGAAAATCGGGCGAAGCCGATAAAGCGTCTGGAGATTGCGGTTCAGGGCGTTCAGCGTGGCGCGCAGCGTCTCATCGTGAATTGTTACGGAATGCTGCATGATGAAATGCGTCGACGCGCCCGGCAGCTGCGTACCCTTCCCGGAGGGATCCGGCTCCGCGAAGTGACGAGCCAGAAGCACGCGGAATTCGTCCAGCTCCCGGTTATTTCGAACGGTGGCCGACAGGCTGTCACCCACGATGAAGCCGTTTACCTCCACCTGAAGCGCCGCGACTATGGAATAAGGGCAGTAGATCGCCTGTGAGTCGGTTTGGTAGGTTCCGGCTACGCGCAGGCGCGTTTTCTCTGCGCTTTCCTTCTGAGCCTTGGGGGCCATCCGCGCGGTGAGAGAAACGGTGTAGATTCCGTCCGCGTCCGGCGTCAGCGTTTCCAGCATGGATGCCGGAACCACGCACAACGGCTCGGAGGAAGCGAAAAGCGACGCGTCAAAGCCATCCAGATAGGCGACTGGCGCACCGGAAACGGGAAGCAATGCCGGCGCGGCCTCCACAGCGGTGAGACCGAACAACTGATTCTGTTCGTCAAAGCCGGAGCCGGCGTTGTAATACATGCTCGCCTTTAAGCGTACGTCTTTTACGTAGGTGGAAAACGCCCGGGGCTGCAGCACAGCGCGAACGCTGTATTTTTCGGAAAGGAAATAATCAATTTCATAATCGAAGATTTCCAGATGATCTGTCTGCGTGCCGGTGATGTTGGAAAGAACCAGCGTTACGGGAATTACGTCGTAGGCGGTGTCTATGTCCCGTTCCTTCTGCTGAAGAAAGCCCTCGAAAAATGCAAAGAACGCGCACAGAAGCGCCACCAGCAAAACGAGACTCAAAGCCTGCCATGGCGCGCGTTTCAGTCGTGTTCGCTCGTAAAAGCCGATAATCATGGGCGGTGACCTCTCTTTCGGGTAGAAATAAGGCATGGCTATTTTGGCGCCGAAGCTACTGTTTAACCGCAGCGCCGGAGAAAAGCAATTTCATGCGCATTCGCCACAGCCCGGCATGCAGCGGGATAATCGGGGCGCTGGCTCGTAGAAGCATATACCTGAAACCTCCTGAGCGGGTCGGTTCTTGCTGAAACAACATGCGGCGCATCGGTCAAAATAGATTGTATGACTATCCTGTATCGCCGCGGGTCATCCCTTTCGAATCAGCTCCAGCGGGGACTTTCTGGTCATGCGGGAGATGGTGAGGAAGGAGAGGAGGGCGGCGAAGGCGCATTGCGCGAGGGCGGCGAGGGGAACGGCGGCGGGAGTGGAGGAAACGGCGGCGTCGGCTGCGTGTCCCAGCGCGGCGGTGCTGCTCATGGCGGTGTCCATGACCTCGGAGACGGAGGAAAGCAGGCTCCGGAGGGTCGCGTTCATGGTCAGCAGACCGGCGGCCGCGCCGATGGCGGTGGCCATTACAATGGGAAGAATGGCGGTGCGGCAGCCGAACCACGCGGCGCGCTTCCGTCCCGCGCCGAGGGAGAGCATTAAGCCCATGGTTCGGCGCTGGCGGTTTACGAACAGCGCCTGATACACAAGCAACGCGGCGAGAGAGGTCGCGCAGGCGGCGATAAACAGCTGAGCGGCGCTTTTATGGAACCCGCGCAGCGTATCCGCGATTTTCGAGTAGCCGCCGTCGAAGCAGAAAACGAGGTTCGTGGGGTATCCCTGCGCCGCGAGAGCGTCCTTAAAATCCTGCATCCTGCCGTTCTGAAGCACATAGGTGAACATGGCGCCCTGCCGGGCGGTAAAGCAGTATTCATTCAGCGAAGCGGCGGGAACAAAGACCGTGTTTGGCGTAAAGCTGTAGCCCGTGGTATCCCAGAGATTCGACTGCCTGTAAATGCCGATGACCCGATACCGCCGCGGCTCGCCCGTGAACCCCAGCTTTGCCGAGTATGGCTCCGGCTGAGGTTTCCACAAGACATTGAAAGACAACGAGCTTGAGTCGATTCCCCAATAGAAGGACATATCGATTTCGTCACCCACATGAAGGCTGCTCGCCTGTGCGGTGGACTCGGAAATCAGGCATACCTTTGCGCCGCTCCGATATTCGTCGTCCGTGAAGGAACGTCCATCAGTAACGAAGGATTCCTTCTGATGGAAGGTGTACAGGCTTTCCAGAAGGTCGGTGCCAATGACGCTGAACGTATGATATTGCGTATCCACTTCCTGAAGGGCAAGCTGCCATTCAGGATTGGAGGCAACGAAGGTTTCCCAGTCGGTATCCAGTGGAGTGAGGGAGGCGTTTGTGCAGAAATCTCCTGTCGTAAAGCCGGTGTCGGTTCCGTCGGCTGCAAGGAATGGTGTGCTAAGTTTGACGTTGTCTAACTGGACAAGGCTGATGCCACAGGCATCTATCTTAGCTATATCACCCGATTCGAAGAGCATGCTGACATCCTCTGTTTCATAGGAGGCCACAGGGTGATAATCGGGATCATGCACGTTAAGGCTGTCCAATATAGCTGTAGGGATGTCATAGGACAGGTCGGCAAGGTCGACCTCGGACAGAGGAAGACGAAGATGAGAGGCAATGTCCGTACGCAGAGATAAATCTTCATCAGCGTAGTCTGTTCCGTTCAGCAGATAGCGCTGACCGGGAGCAAGCCCGAGCGCGTCAAATTCGTTTCGAGAATTGAAGATGTGAGAAATTTTCAGCGTTCCGCGCGTCTGGTAACCGGGATGAAGCTGTATAATTTCCTCGATCGTCGCTGTGATTTTGGCGGAAATCAGGATTCTGTCATAGAATGGAAACTCATTGGCCATCACCGACTCAACGCGAATTACAAAGACTGCGCGGTTATAGGGTTTATCGGAACTATGAGTATAAATACCGTCTTCTTCCGCACTGATAACGGTGCGCACGGACGGACAGTAGGCGCTGATGAATTTTTGAGAATAGGCGCCGCGTATAAGTGTTTTGCTCTCGGCAAGGGAATCCATATACCGCCACATTTCGCTGCTGATTGCGTTTTCGTGGGTGACATAGTTGTCGTCTGACTCGATCATCGTACTCTCCGAGGTTGGAACGGCGATGGTTATATAGTTGCGTTCGATTTCATTCAAGGTTGCCTGAGCGGAGGCAAACACGCCCGCGCTCAGGCTGAAGAAGGCGGCGGACAGGCCGAGCAGAAGTAAAACGGCAATCAGTCGAACGGGCTGCCGGAGAAGCTGGCGGATAGGAGTCATGTGCTTTTCCCTCCTACTATAATAAAGTGTCAGGCATTTCTCTGATGCTATGCGATACGGCGAATGCGGAGTCGGTCGGGAGAAGGCCGTCGTTCCATGCTGAGATCGGACGAGAGGAAAATGTCGGAAGCCGGATGGGGTTCTAAATCTAATGATTTATAAATATTCGACAAAGAAACGAAAGTTCCTGCGTGGTTCGGAATAATTTTAAGGCGACACCGCACAAATGAGGTGGTCGGCCGGCGAATGGATTTTTCGTCAGATGCAAATGCAAATTTCGAAGGTTTACTGGAGGTAAATCGAGGAATTTGCATGCCGCAGATGGCGGAAAAGACATCGCCCGACGCGCCGCCGAATTGTGCGGTGGTGCCTTAAAAATAGAATTGCGGTAGGATATAAAAACGCCGCGCTTTTCCGGATGGAAGGGCGCGGCGGGGGAGAGGTCAGTTAGCTGCGGCGGATTTTCCGGCGAGCGCGCCGGTGGAAAAGGCGATTTGCAGGTTGAAGCCGCCGGTTAAAGCGTCCACGTCCAGCACCTCGCCGGCGAAGTACAGGCCGGGCAGCAGGCGGGATTCCATGGTGGAGGGGTTCACGCCTTTCACCTGCACACCGCCGCGGGTGATGATGGCCTCGTTCATGCCGCGCAGCGCCTTTACCGTGAGCGGCACGGCCTTGAGTGTTTTCACAAGGCGCCTGCGCTCGACGGCGGTCACGCCATTGATGGGCTGATAGGGCGACAGGTCACACAACTCAAGGATCATTTCGCCCAGCGCGTGGGGCTCAAGGCCGTCCATACACGTGCCAAGGCGCTTGTTTTTCATCTGAGAGAAGTCGCGCAGGATGCGCTGATCGAGCGCGCCCTCGTCCAGCGCGGGCTTCAGGTCGATGGACAGGCGAACGCCGGAGACGCTCTCAGGCAGGATGCTGGAAAGCGTTAAGACCAGCGGGCCGGACACGCCGAAATGCGTGAACAGCATTTCGCCCATTTCGGAGAACAGCTTTTTCGGCTTGCCGCCGGTTTCCTGATACGCCGACAGGGTGACGTTTTTCAGGCTCAGGCCCATCAGCCGTTCCGGCCACGTCTCTACCGTTTCAATGGAGGTGAGCGCCGGGCGGCAGGGCGCGATGGCGTGTCCCGCGTCCTTCGCGAAGACGTAGCCGTCGCCGGTGGAGCCGGTGGTGGGGTAGCTCAGGCCGCCGGTGGCCACGACGATAGCGTCAAAGGCGTGCGCGCGGCCGTCCTCGGTTTCCACGCCTGCGGCGCGGCCGGCTTCCGACAGCACGCGCTTGACGCGCTCGTTCAGAAGCACCTTCACGCCCAGACGGCGGATTTCCCGTTCCAGCGCCAGCGTAACATCGCTGGCATGGTCGCTTTCCGGGAATACGCGCTCGCCGCGCTCCACCTTCAGGCGCACGCCGAGGTCTTCCAGAAGCGTCATCAGGCCGGTGTTATTCAGCGCCGCGAACGAAGCGTACAGAAAGCGCGGATTGCGCACGATGTTTTTCATGAACGCTTCCGGCTCGGCGGCGTTGGTCACGTTGCAGCGCCCCTTGCCGGTGATGTAAATCTTTTTGCCCAGCTTTTCGTTGCGCTCGAAAAGCGTCACGCTCGCGCCGGAGCGGGCGGCGTAAAGGGCGGCCATCAGTCCGGCCGCGCCGCCGCCGATTACGGCAATTCGCTTGGCCATGGCTTATTCCCCGCTCTTTCCCAGATACACGCGGTATTCCGACCAGATGTTTTCCATCTTGTCGAAATAGTCGGTTACCTGCGTGCGGCGGCGCTGCGAGAGCGCCACGATCAGCGCGTTGATCAGCGAAATCGGCGCGGCCAGCGAGTCGACGAACGATGCCATGTCGCTCTTCGCCATCAGGCACAGGTTCGCTTCCGCGTGCAGCGGGGAGAGCGGGCCGTCGGTAATGGCGATCAGCGTCGCGCCGCGGGAACGGGCGAACTTCATGGCCTTCACGGTGTGGCTGGTGTAGCGCGGGAAGGAAATGCCGATCAGCACGTCCTCGTCGCTGATGCGGGCAATCTGCTCGAAAACGTCGGACACGCCGCTGGTGACGGTGTGCACGTTCGGGAAAATGAAGTTGAGGTAGTGGCCGAAGAACTCCGCCAGCGGCGCGGACGCGCGCAGGCCGAGCACGTAGAGGTTGCGCGCCTGAAGGATGCTCTCGATCACCGCGTCGAAGGTGGCGAGATCCAGCTCGTCCAGCGTGGTGCGGATGTTCTGAATGTCGGTCTTCAGCACCTTGTTCAGCACCTGCGCATGCCCCATGTCGCCGGTCATTTCCAGCCGCTGCGTGGCGGTGAGACGGTGCCGGATCAGCTCCTGCAGCGCCTTCTGCAGCTGGGGGAAGCCGTCGTAGCCGAGCGCGGCGGCGAAACGAACCACGGTGGATTCCGAAACGCCCACGTACTCGCCCAGCTTCGAGGCCGTCATGAACGCGGCCTTGTCATAATGGGTAACAATGCATTCGGCGATGCGCCTGTGGCTCTTTGAAAGGCGTTTGCCGCTGTGGTTCAATCGCTGCAGCAGCTCCTGCGCGTTGTCCATTGGATTTTACCTCCGTCCGGCAAGCGAAGTGTATAGCTTGCACAATTATAGATAGTATATCGCTCCATCGTAAATTTTGCAAGCAATCCTTGAAATTCTGCCGTTTTTATCAAAATATTGTGCGCAGATAGAAGAATCTGCATAATGCGAGGGACTGATGGATTCACTTTTTTATCCGCCCGTGCGGGGCGGGGGAATTTACATGCATTTGGGTGGACATTTTCACGGGCTGCGTTTATAATGGTGGAAATTGTGTTTTCACAGAGGATGGAGGAATTTCCCATGCAGCCTGCGCTGGGCTCGCGCGAGGAAAAGCGCGCGTTTTACAAAATGACATTCCGAATCACGCTGCCGATTGCGCTTCAGAACCTGATGGACGCGTGCGTCAATTCGGCGGACGTGGTGATGCTCGCGCTGGTGGGGCAGAACGAACTGTCCGCGTCGTCGCTGGCGGGGCAGGTGGCGTTCGTTTTGAACATGCTGCTGTTCGGCATTGCGTCGGGCGCGTCGGTGCTCGCCGCGCAGTACTGGGGCAAGGGCGACCGACGCACGATCGAGCGCGTGATGGCGATTTCGCTGCGGCTTTCTGTGGCCATCGGCCTTCTGTTTACGCTCGCCGCGGCGTTCGTGCCGGGAAGCATCATGCGCATTTTCACCAACAAGCCCGAGCTGATCGAGGCGGGAAGCAAGTATCTCGTCGCGCTCAGCCCCAGCTATGTGCTGAGCGCGTTCGCGACGCTGTATCTGGCGGTCATGCGCAGCGTGGAGCGCGTGAACATGAGCGCGATCGTGCACGGCACGGCCGTCTTAATGAATGTGGCGCTGAACGCCTGCTTTATCTTTGGATGGGGGCCGTTCCCGAAGCTGGGCATCGTGGGCGTCGCGCTGGCGACGACGATTACCCGTGCCTGCGAAGCGCTGTACTGCCTGCTGGATACGACCGTGATCTGCAAGACGGTGAAGCTGCGCGTGAAGGATTTCTTCGCGCGGCACGCGGCGCTGATGAAGGATTTCATGCGCTATTCGGTGCCCGCCGCCGCCAACGACATCGTGTGGGGACTGGCGTTCAGCGTGTATTCGGCCATCCTCGGCCGCCTGTCCAGCGACATCGTCGCCGCCAATTCCGTGGCGGGCGTCGTGCGCAATCTGGCGACGGTGGTATGCTTCGGCACGTCCTCCGCCGCGGCGATCATTCTGGGCAAATCGATGGGCGCGGGCAAAATCGAGGAATCGCGCCTGTACGGCCGCCGGTTCTTCTTCCTGAGCTTCGCGACGGCCGTGGTGGGCGGCCTTGTGATCATCGCCTGCCGCGCGCCCATGCTGAACGTCATGCACTACCTGCTCACGCAGCAGGTGACCGACCGCACGCGCGAATACGTCGGCCTGATGCTCTGGATCAATTCCTACTATATTATTGGTCAGTCGGTCAATACCATGCTGGTGTGCGGCGTGTTCCGCGCCGGCGGCGACGTGAAATTCGGCCTCGTCGCTGACCTCTGCGCCATGTGGATTTATGCCGTCCCCGTGGGCCTCATCTGCGCGTTCGTGCTGAAGCTGCCCGAAATGTGGGTCTACTTCGTCCTCTGCCTGGACGAATTCGTGAAAATGCCCCTGTTCATTCACCACTACCGCAGTAACCGCTGGGCAACCAATATTACCCGGACGGACATGTGATTCCGTATGGAAAACCTCCTGTCGCAGATGAATTCCGCGACAGGAGGTTTTTTTTTTCAGGCGGCCCTCTAACGCCATCAGGCTTCCGTGAAGTCTATTCTCTCCAGCGCGACCGAAGCAGTCAGGGTGGTGAGGCGGAGGGTGGTTTCTGGGATGGCGGGGATTGAGATGCGGCCGATGGGCGCGGGGCGGAGGGCGTGGGGGATGGAGAGGACGGATCGAACGCCGTCAACCTCGACCTCCAGTTCCGCGTCGCCGTCCGGCGCGTAGCCGACGAGCGTGATCGCGCTGGGGGTTTGGTTCGGACGCAGGAGGTAGGAGGCGTATTCGCCCTTTTTCAGAAGAAGGTCGTACATCCTCCACGGGTGGTCTGTGCGGATGTTTGAATCGCCGTGCGCGTGGCTGGGGTCGATTTCGGGCGCCGCGCCGTACCGCGTGAGATATTGCATGCCGTCCATATTGCGATAGTTGCGCTCGCAGAAGGATTCATGGCTATGGCCGCCCTCCATATAGGAGAGCGCGGGAATCGTGATGCCCGGCTGGCGCAGAATGGAATGGGTTACCTCCGGAATGACGCGGCAGTTTTCGGTGCGGCAGTTGACCAGCCATTCGTCCAGCATACGCTTGCCGTTTTCGAAGCCGGGATGCGGGCCGCCCTTGACGAAATCGATCATCTGCTGCCAGCCCTCCGGCTGCCGCACGACGAGGTTGGAGTTTTCGCGGATGGACTTCTTCCACTGCCAATAGTTCCACGAAATGCCGAGCTCGTCCAGCAACGGGAAGATGGTCGTGAACCATTCGTTGGTGTTTTCGCCGGTTTCGCCGAGCCAGAGGGGCACCTGATACTTTTCGGACAGCTCCATGTAGGGCTCGAAGAGCGCCTTCTGCGGCAGCGTCCAGTAGGCGTGGAAATGGATGCACATGTTGGGGTCGTACAGGTGGTTGAACACGCGCGTATCCCGCGCCCAATGCGCGCCCTCGATGGAGAACATGTGGTTCGGGTCTACGCTGCGGATGCGCGCGACGCAGGCATCGTAGAAATGAATCAGCGATGGCAGGAAGCAGTCAAGGAAGATGACGGTCTGCGAGACGCGCACAAAGCGCTTGCTTCCCAGATCGTTCAAAAACAGCGCGCAGAGAATCTGAGCGACGTTTCCAAACAGGATAAACGCCAGATTGTAGAGCAGCGTTTTTATCGTTAACTGCGACAGAATTCCGCTTTTGAACAGATACGCAAAATTCCCCAGCCCAATGAAGGGACTGCGAAAATACCCCAGTCTGAATTCGTACTTCGTGAACGCAAAGTACGCACCAGCCATCGGAATGTAGCTGAAGACGATAAAGAAGACAAAGGCTGGAATCATCATCAGCCAAAGCGTCCGATGAACCCGGAAATCCTTTAAAAGAGCCCTGACACGCGCGCTCATCCTCATACCTACTTTCTATCGGGATGACTGCAGTATACCCCAATCCATCCCGACGAAAAAGTGGATTTTGTTCGAATTCGTGCGAAAATCGGATTTTCTATGTTGGTTTCCACATTGTTTTTGATGGGAATTTATATATAATGATCATCCGCTGTTGTAGACAGTAAACTATTCCCCCGGCTTCCGATTCCGGTGGGCTTTACGGAAGCCTTCGGGGGAGGCGCCGCAGAGCTTTCGGAAGACGGTGGAGAAGTAGTTGGGGTCGGAGTAGCCCAGCAGGGTGGAGAGTTCGCGGATGCTGATATCGCTGGATTCCAGGTAGACCCTGGCAATGGTAGTTCGCAGGGTATTCATATAGCCGCGGTAGCCGCCCTTTGTATAGAGGCGGAACATTCGGGAGAGGGTGCTTTCGGAAATCGAGAAGTGTCTGGCGAGCTCCGCTTCCGGCCAGTTTTCGTTGAGGTGATTGCGCAGGAAAAAGCTGATTCGGCCGAACAGCGCCGAGGTGCCAAGATCCGCGCCGATGAAGTACACGGCGAAGCGCTCCATATACTGCTGAAACAGCATGAACATATACTTCAGCGGCTCGATCACCTGCTTTACCTTCTCAAAGGGAGGAATATCCTCGTTCAGCGACGATTGCATATGGATGACCTCGTCCGGGTTCAGGTCGTATTTTGCGCATACCTTGCCTGTCTGCGCGCGGGTCTTTTCCGGGTCGCCCCGGTAGCCGCTTACGCTGATGAGGCCGACCACGGTATGGTCGTTATCGAACAGCGGAAAGACGTATTCGCCTACGCCCAGCCAGCACGTGCCGAAAAACGGCTCCGTGCCGATTTTATCGCACAGCGCACGCTGATGGGCAATGCAGTCCAGCGCGATCTGCGTATGCCCCTTCATGTATCGGCAGTACATGCATTCGTGGTTGTTGAACGAGCGCATCTCCGTCATATAGGCGGAAGCGAACGCGTCGATCTGGTGAACCGAAACCTCGAATCCCAGCTGATCCCTCAGATACCGCATATAGGAAAGAATATCCGACACGATGGCGCGCATCAGAATTTCATCGGTTTTCCTGTACATATTCGCGCATCCCTCCGCAAAATCTCTGCTTTTCGAGCGTTTTACCTGCCATCCATTATAGCATACATATAAAATGGTACGCAAGTATTGACGGATTATTGAAGATACGCGCTGGTTTATTCTATTCCCACGGATAATTGTGCGTGCTATAATATTTTTCAGTATTGAACGGAGGTGGCATATGAACACGCTTGTTTTGAAGCGTACGCCGTGGGAGCGGTTTAAGAAGGGCCTTTTCAAATACTGGGAGTATTATCTGATGCTCATTCCCGGCTTCGCGCTGCTGATTATCTTTTCATATGCGCCTATGTACGGCATCATGCTGGCCTTTAAAAATCTCCGCATGAAGAAGGGCATCTGGGGCAGCCCGTGGGCGAACCCGTGGTATCTCCACTTCAAGACCTTCTTCGACTCGCCGTATGCCTATCGCCTTCTGCGCAACACGCTGATCATCTCCATCACGAAGGTTGTGCTTGCCAAGCTGGCCGCGGTGGGCCTCGCGCTGCTTTTGAACGAGTGCCACACCTCCTGGTATCGGCGCATGGTGCAGACCGTTTCCTATATGCCGCATTTTCTCAGCTGGGTCGTCATTTACGGCATTACCTATCTGCTGTGCTCCGAATCCAGCGGCTATATCAACCGCGTGCTGCGCTACTTTGATTCGCCGACTGTGTCCATCCTGACCTCCAATTCGGCGTTCCGGCCGATGCTGTATATCACCCATATCTGGAAGGGTACAGGCTTTTCTTCCATTATATACCTCGCCACCATGACCAGCATCGACCCCACCCTGTACGAGGCCGCGCAGGTGGATGGCGCCGGGCGTCTTCAGCGTATCTGGCACATCACGCTGCCGGGCATTCGCTCCACCTTCGTCATGCTGTGCATCATCTCCGCGGGCTCCATCATGAACGCAGGGTTCGATCAGGTGTACGTATTCTATAACGAGCTTGTGTACGAAACGGGCGACATCATCGATACCTACGTGTACCGCGTCGGTCTGGAGGACATGCGCTTCGGCCTTTCTACGGCTGTGGGTCTTTTCAAAAACGTGATCGGCTTTATACTGGTGTTCAGCACGAATAAAATCGCGCAGCATTGGGGGGAGGGGATTTGGTAATGGGCAAAAGGCGCAAGCTGCTTTCTGCCACGGCCGGCGAAAAGGTGTTTGACGTATTCGTGTACGCAACCCTCGGCCTGTGCTTCCTTCTCTGGTTCTTCCCGCTGATCTACGTGCTGCTCGCATCCTTCACGCCCTATAAGGACGTTGTAAAGGGAAGTCTGCTGATCATTCCGAGCTCCTTCACGCTGACCGGATACGAGTATATCTTCAACTCGACCAACATTTTCAAGTCCTTCGGGAACACGCTGTTTATCACGGTCGTCGGCACGTCGCTGTCCATGACGGTGACCATCCTGCTCGCGTTCCCGCTGAGCCGGAAGGATCTGCCCGGCCGTTCCGTTCTGCTGAAGCTGCTGGTGTTTACCATGTACTTTTCCGGCGGCCTGATTCCGACCTACATGGTCGTTCGCAACCTGAAGCTCGTGAACACCATCTGGGCGATGATCATCCCCGGTGCGCTGAGCGTTTACAACATGCTGCTGGTAAAAAGCTACTTCGAAAGCATGCCGGACGGGCTGATGGACGCGGCGATCATCGACGGCTGCGGCCCGCTTCGCACGCTGGTGCGGATTGTGCTTCCGCTTTCGCTGCCGGTGATTATGAGCGTTACGCTCTTCTTCATGGTGGACTACTGGAACAGCTACTATTCCTATGTGTACTATTGCTACGATCCCGACCTGCGCCCGCTTCAGGTTGTGCTGCGCGAAATCATCAAAAAAGCGACCGGCGATGCGGAGGCGGAGGAATACGTGCCCACCATCACCGTGCAGATGAGCGCCATCGTGTTCGCGTGCATTCCCATCATCTGCGTATACCCCTTCCTGCAGAAGTACTTCACCAAAGGGGTTATGCTGGGCGCGATCAAAGGCTGATTGTCATTGCCCAAGGCAATTGCAATACGATGAAAAGGAGGATTCCCCATGAAAAAACTCGCATCTCTCGTTCTTGCCCTGATCATGGTCTTCTCTGTCGCGGGCACGGCTGCCTGTGCGGAGAACGCCCCGGTAGAGATCGAATTCTTCACCAACCGCAGCTTCGAGGGCGCGGCTGCAACCGATCTTGAGAAGGACAACTTCGTGGAACAGTACCTTCGCGAGAACCTCGGCGTGGACATCAGGTACGTCTACACCGACGAGCTCACCACCAACCTGAACCTGCGCCTGTTCTCCGGCGACGTTCCCGACGTGTTCAACGTGGAGAACCGCAACTACCTGAAGCAGTACGCCGACGAAGGCTACCTGCTCAACCTGGACGAGCATGCCGACAAGCTGGCGGACGCCTTCGCCTTCACCGAGGGCAATGCTTCCGCGGGCAAGATCGACGGCGCCACCTACGCCATCCCCGGCCGTCCCTACGGCTTCCGCGAGGCGTACTGGTACAACGTGAACGCCTTTAAGAAGGCCGGCGTCACCGAAATGCCCACCACGCTGACCGGTCTGGTGGACGCGGTGCGCGAGGCCATGAAGGCGGACGTCGACGGCAACGGCGTGAACGACTCCATCGGCCTTACCGGCTCCGGCTGGGAAACGCTCTGCGAAATCTTCGGCGCGTACGGCGTGACCATGCCCAACGTGCTTTCTCTCGACGCGGAAGGACACGTCGTCGACACCATGCTCACCCAGAACTTCTACGACGCGCTGGTGTACGCCAACGGTCTGTGGAACGAGGGCTTCATTGATCACGAGATTTTCAGCCTTACCTCCAGTCAGGCGGTCGACAAGTGCATGACCAGCTCCACCATCCTTGCGGAGCTGCAGTGGCCTTCTATCAAGAAGGTTGCCGCGTGGGAAGCCTTCCTGGCCGTTGACCCCGAGGCGGAGTGGGAAATCGTCGGCCCGGTGACCGGCCCGGACGGCGTGACCAACTACGTGGGTAACTATGCTTCCAACGCGTTCACCTCTCTTACCTGCATCAACGCCGATCTGGAGGGCGCGAAGCTGGAAGCGGCGCTCAAGTTCATCAACTTCATGGGCACCGAGGACGGCCTTACCCTGACCACCTACGGCATTAAGGGCCAGCACTGGGATTACGACGCGAACGGCGTCGCCGCCATCTATCCCGATCAGGTGAAGAACGTCAACTTCAGCTGGATCTATCAGCTGTGTGGCCGCGATGAGCTTCAGTACTGCCTGGTGAAGTTCGGCCAGGAAGCCAACAAGTACATTGAGTACTCCTTCTATCAGCCCTACATCACCGATGTGACCGCTCTGATCGACATTCCCGAGTGGTATAATGTAACCGACGCCAAGACCTACATCAGCGAAGAGTGCGCCAAGTTCCTCACCGGCGAGCGCGAGCTCAACGAGACTGAGTGGGCGAAGTTCCTGAGCGTGCTGGACAGCACCTATCAGTACACCCGCTTCATTCAGGAGGGCGACGCCGCCTGGCAGGCGATGGTCGGCTGATTTTCCCGCCGGATTCTCTCCCCTCCGGGGGAGAGAATCTCCGGTTCCATGCGCTCCCTTTGAGAGCCCGTGGAACCGGAGATTCTGACTAAAGAGAGGTAGCTTCATGAAAACCGGATTTCAAAGAATTCATCATCGGGTGGATTTCTGCGTTGTAGGCGGCGGACTTGCGGGACTTGCCGCGGCGGTGGCCGCGGCGCGTCACGGCGCGAGGGTCGCGCTTGTGCAGGAGCGCCCCATGCTCGGCGGAAACGCGTCCAGTGAAATTCGCATGTGGGTGTGCGGCGCACAGGGCGAAAATATGCTGGAAACCGGCATTCTGGAAGAGCTGATGCTGGAAAACTACTATCGAAATCCCGATAAAAACTATTCTGTGTGGGACGGCGTGCTGTATGAGCTTGCGCGCAAAGAGGAGAATATCGAGCTTTTCCTGAACTGCTCCATAAACGCCTGCGAAATGGACGGCTGCCGCATAAAGAGCGTGACCGGCTGGCAGATGACGACGCAGCAGTATCATACCTTCGAGGCCGCGCTGTTTGCGGACTGCTCCGGCGACAGCGTGCTCGCGCCCATTACCGGCGCGGAGTTCAGGGTCGGCCGCGAATGCGAGAAGGAGTTCGGCGAAAGCATCGGCAGGAATATTGCGCCCGGCGACACCAAGACCATGGGCATGAGCTGCATGATTCAGGCGCGCGAGGAAGGCAGACCCTGCGCGTTTATTCCGCCCGCCTGGGCGGAACACTATACGCCCGCCGATCTTCCGCACCGCATTCCCAATCTCTCCAATGCGCACGAGAATTTCTGGTATCTGGAAATCGGCGGCGACGGCGATTCCATCGCCGATACGGAAAAGAAGCGCGACGAGCTGCTGGCCATGGCCTACGGTCTGTGGGATTTTGTGAAAAACGATCCTTCGCAGAGGGAGAAGAACAAAAACTGGCGGCTCGACTGGGTGGGCATTCTGCCCGGCAAGCGCGAAAGCCGCCGCTACGTGGGCGACTACATGCTGAACCAGAACGACGTGGAGGCCGAGGGACGCTTTGAGGATACCGTGGCCTACGGCGGCTGGCCTATGGACGATCACGATCCCGGCGGGTTCCGCAATACCATCCGCCCGAACGTGAACTACCACGCGCCCTCGCCCTATGGCATCCCCTATCGCTGCCTGTATTCTCGAAACGTCGAGAACCTGTTCTGCGCCGGACGCAATATCTCCGTCACGCACTGGGCGCTTTCCTCAACCCGCGTCATGGGCACCTGCGCGCTGCTGGGACAGGCGGTCGGCACGGCCGCCGCAATCGCGATAAAAGAACGGTTGTCGCCCCGCGGCGTGTATGAAAAGAAGCTCTCGCTTCTCAGGCGGACGCTGATGGACGACGACTCCTACCTGCCCTTCCAGGCGCGGGAAATTCCTGAAATTTCCCGAAACGCCATGCTTACGGGCTGTGAAAACGTCGAGACCCTTCGAGACGGCTTCGACCGCCCCGTCGGGGAGATCGACCACGGCTGCCGCATGGAGAAGGGAACGTGCATCGAATACCGCTTCCCCGCGCCGGTTCGCGTGAGCGGCGCGCGAATCATCTGGGACAGCGACCTGAACCGCACGGATCAGCCGGAGGTGCAGGGCACCCGCTTCTCTCACAATATGATGTGCAACAAGCCCCTGAACTTCGGCGATTTCCATGTTCCCGGAAGCATGGTTCGCGCCTACCGGCTGGAGGGCGTGAAGGAGGACGGCAGCGTCCAGCTTCTCCACGCCGCCGCCAATAACTACCAGCGACTCAACCAGATTCCCATCTCCGGCGCCTATCGGGCCATTCGCCTGATTCCGGAGGAAACATGGGGCAGCAGGGACGTTCACCTGTTTTCCTTTGAAGTGTATTGATGAAAGACTGGGCCCGCCGCCGAAGCGAAATTCGGCGGCGGGCCTGTTTTGTGCGCGCGTGCCGAAACGCCTTTTTGCGGATTTCTCGGCAAATCTGCTTATTCTATGAATTTTCCCATGGTAATATTGTGTCATTCACTTGAAACTTTTTATTGCATGTGATAACATTCATCAATCTTATAGGTGGAACAGGCGGAGGGGAAGGACATGAAGGCAGTTGTTCTGGGCGCGACTTTTGCGGGCGTAAGCGCGGCGTGCGCGCTGGCGGAAATGGGCTATGACGTAAGTGTAGTCACGGCGGATACCTATGCGGGCGGCGATGTCGTCGCCTGTCAGCACACATGGAGAATCAACGGAAGTCTTCCTTCGGCAATAACTTTGACAGCTATACCTGCATGATCAACGTGGAAGGCCCCGATGGTCATAAGGCCATTACCAAAACACCTCAGATTCCCGCTATGATGTGCGCAATCACGTCCAGCTGCAAAAATCCCGACGTTGCGTTCAGACTCATGGAAAGCCTGTACGGCGATACGACGTGGGAGACGATCCAGTACCTCGGCCAGCCCGACATCGACTGGAAGGATCTTACGGATGAAGAGCGCGTGGAATACGACATCGGCATCCCCGGAAACAAATTCGTGCTGAGACTCAAGCCGATTCACGGTCAGGTTCAGAACTCCAACCTTCAGCAGACCGTGTTCCCCACGCTGACTACGAGCGCCGGCATTCCCCAGTACATCGTTGCGGACGCGGATGGCAACGTCGATATGGCGCAGGTATTATAGGGCTTTGCCCGCACGTGAAAAACCACCGGCTTGGCCGGTGGATGTTTATTGAGAAACGCATGGGTTTTGAAGCAGCGGCACGCCGACTGGTTTTCGAGGGAAGAGTATGTTGAACGCATGAAAAGGCGGCGATAAGCTATTCGATACCGGAGTCTCTATGGGTCTGTTCGGCGAAACAACTGTGCATAGCTCGTTCGAAATGGGCTTCGAAGGCGGCGGCGGCGCGACGACTGACCTTCAGAAATGGAAGAAGCATATCGAACGCGTGGAAGAGACCGGGATAAACGTCGACGGAGGCAGCTACGCCTGCCTGCTTCAGGTTTTCGATGTAGGTCAGTGTTTCCGCGTAAAACGGCTCCGCCGTGCTTACGAAGCTATACGCCGGGGGAAGCCCAGTATAGTCCGTGCAGCGGGCAGGCACGGCATAGGCGGGAACCGGTTCTTCGCGGATGCCGCGAAGATAGCGCGCCCAGCCATAGTGATTGCGGCGGGTGTTCCATACCGGCGCGTGGTTGTTCCGGGAGGATTCGGTATCCTCGTTGTCCAGCATGGGGTAGAGGGGCATCTGAAAGGCGATATGTATGCCGCCAATGTCCTTTTCATACATGCACAGCGCCGCGGTCAGTCCGCCGCCGGCGCTCTCGCCGCCCACCATGATCTGATCGTCGCGCACACCCAGCTGCGCCGCGTGCGTTTTCAAATAGGCAAGCGCGTTGTGGCAGTCCAGCAGAGCCGCAGGGTAGGGAGCCGCTCCGGCCAGACGATAATCCGGGCAAACGACGACCGCACCATATTTTTTCACCAGATTCTTCGCACGGGACATATATACTATTTCCGGCAGGCCGGTAATGTAGCCGCCGCCGTGAATCCAGAGTACGCCGGGCCGCCCGGCAGGCGGAGTGCTCCCTTTCGGGCAAAGAAGAAGCAGGTTCATCGGACGTCCTTCCGAAGAAATAAATACCTTTCGCGTTATATACTTCACGTGGTTTCTGCCTTCCTGCAAATAGCTTAAGGCACCACCGCACAATTCGGCGGCGCGTCAGCCGATGTCTTTTCCGCCATCTGCGGCATGCAAATTTCTCGATTTACCTCCAGTAAACCTTCGAAATTTGCATTTGCATCTGACGAAAAATCCATTCGCCGGCCGACCACCTCATTTGTGCGGCGTTGCCTTAAATTTAGTATATGTGATCTTCGTAAAGGGTGCAAGTGCGGATGGGGGTGAGGAAAGGGTATTGTATAAAATATGGCTTGTTGGCTTTTATAAAGAATCGCCCGCTCAGCCTTGGCGAAGGTGAGCGGGCGATGATCTACATGGGATGGATAGAAGATGGGATGGTTAGATGGCAGTCTTCATGCGGTACGGGGTATTCATTTCCATGGATTTATAGGCGCCGAGCATAAGCTCTGTGATCATTACGCCCTGTTCGCCGGTAATGAATGGTTCTTTGCCTTCCAGGATGGCTTCTGCGAAGCCGTCGACAAGCATTGTACGGGAATCCGGCAGCGGATCCGGTGTGATCGAGACCCATTTGTCTGTCTCGTAGCCCAGACCGGGAACCGTGGTGAACAGTTCAATTCCCTTGCCGGCAAACCGGATTGTGCCCTTTGTGCCATAGATGAAGGTGGAATTATCCGTATGACTTGCGCCATGCGCGGCGCTCATTGCCTGACATACGCCGTAGGAGTCGTGCTCGCGGAAGCGGATGAGCAGGCTCATGCTGTCCTCAAGCGCGCTTCTGGACGAATAATTGCCGCCCATGGCCATGACCTCGACCGGCGTTGCGCCCGTCATGTAGTACAGCGCGTCGAGATTGTGAACAGCGTTCATAACCAGGATTCCGCCGCCGGCCATCCCCTTATAGGCGCGCCAGCAGGAGCGTTTTGCCTGTCCGAACACGCCGTTCGACCAGTACTTGGCGTCCTTCATGCCGATGGAGCGAACAAGATAGCTTGTGAAATCGCCGATTGCGCCGGCCTGAATCAGGTCGTGCGTAAGTTTCGTGGTTGCGCCATAGCGCATGCCCATCGCCTGCGTAAGCTTTACACCGGCTTCGCGGCATTCTGCCACGAGCATTTTTGCGTCCTCGACGGCCGTGGCCATCGGCTTTTCGACGATGACGTGCTTGCCGGCGCGCGCGGCTTCGATGCCGATGGGCACGTGCAGAGCGTGCGGAACGGCGATGTACACGATGTCCATTTCGGGACGGGCCAGAAACTCCCAGAGATCCGTGTAATACGGAACAGCGTACATTTCTCCTTTTTCTTTTGCGGCGTCTGCGTCAATGTCCATCACGGCGTCGATTATACAGTGCTGCGACGCAAGGATTCCTTTTGCGGTAGAGGGCATGATCTGCCCGCAGCCGACCATTCCGATACACATCTTGCCGTCTTTCATAAATTGCCTCCTTATGTAAGCTTTATCTTTTCGTGTCCCTCAGATTTTGCTATGCGCGAAGAACGGCGTTGCGCCGGGCGACCTCCAGCATGGAACGCACCGCGATGTTGTGCAGCGTCAGGACTCGCTCCGGGTCGCTGGTTTCGCGAAGCTCGGCGGAGAGATAGCCGTCGTAGCCGATTCGGTACAGCTCTTCGAACAGCTCCGTGAAGGGGTATCCCGAATCCAGATCCTTGCAATGGATGTGCTTTACGTATTTTTCTACGCGCTTGAAGGTGTCGATGCAGCTGCCGGCGAGCAGATCTCGCAGGTCGCAGTTGTAGAGAATGCCGATATTGGGTCTGTCAACCAGATGGACAACCTCAAGCGCATAGCCATAATAATTGAAGTCGCCGTGCATTTCGATCAGGCAGGTGACATTCAGTGTGGCGGCATAGTCGCAGACCTCGCGGATGGCGTCAGATACATATTTGACGGTTTCGTGGGCGTTGTCGGTGCGAATAATGTTGCCGAACAACCGAACCAGCCGGCTGCCAAAGTCGCTGGCCAGCAGACAGCACTGCTTTGCGCCCTCGATGGATTTTCTTCGTTCATTTTCATCGGGATTATCAAAGGAGTATTCGGAGTTGATGGACGCCAGCTCGAGATAGTTGTCTTCCAGCATCCGGTGCATCTGCCTGCGCTCTTCCGGGGAAAGGGAAACCTCTACGCCGTGCTTATATACGTTTCCAGTTCTGAAATCGATGCCAGCGCAGCTGGTTTTCTTTGCAAGACGGATGGATTCTTCGAAATTCAGATTCTGCGGCAGCTGATACGTCGTAAAACCGAGTTTCATGCGATTGCCTCCTGTTAAGCATCGTATTTGCGATTTCCGGTCGATTGTGAGAAAGGCAGGAGCCGACTGTCCGGCTCCTGCCTTAGCGGCTTTAACCGGCGATTGTACGGAGATAGGCCTCTCTGTCGATATCGAGGACATCCTCGTAATGGTATTCCTTCAGCTGATTGATGTACGCGTTCCAGTCGTCGTCGGAGTTCGGGTCGAGATTGCCGGCGACAAACTGCGTGCGGGCCTCCTTGATATAGCTGCGGATGTTTGCGCGGTCTTCTGCGGTGGCCTCGGCCTCTTCTTCGGTATAGATGATCTTGTAAACGACCTCTTCGGGCGCATACGGAGCCTGAGCCACCGTATTTGCCGCGGTCATGGCGGTCCCCTTGTTCCCTTCGACGGAGGTGTCCACATAGTAGCTCATCGCCATGTGTCCGAGGTGGGGCAGCGTCGTTACGTTCGCTCCGCCCCATACGGAGGTCTGTCCGGCGATGCTGCGGATATCGCCGCGCAGCCACTTGAATACGGCCGGGTATCCGAGCGCGTCATACAGGCCGACCTCGCCGTCCGCGCAATAGTCCCAGTCGAGACCCTGCTGGCCGTAGCGGGCGATAATCGGATAGTCCGCGTCGGAGAAGCCGATCATGAGGAAAGCAAAGCAGGCTTCCGGACTCTCGGCGGCGCAGGTGATATAGGCCGACGTAGAAGCGATTGCGCCGGAGGAGGGAGTAAAGGTCGAAGCCTTGTAGCCGTCCGGGCCTTCGATGACCTCGGCCGCCTGATAATGGGAGATGTTGGAGCCGAAGCCGCCGACGCCGCCGCAGATCGCGATGGCAACCTGCAGCTCTTCGGCCGTTACCTGCGGCAGGAAGGCCGCGTTGTATTCCTGCGTGAAGGAAAGCGGATCGAGCAGCTTTTCGTCGCAGAGCTTGCGGGCGTAGATCAGAAATTCGCGGTACGCTTCCTTATCGTAGGATACATCCAGCTCTCCGTCGACGACCATAAAGCGGTCGTCGGTGTTGTCGCAGTAGATGAACATGTTCTGAAGCCAGGAGAGCGGATTTCCGTTCCAGCCGTTTGCCGATCCGATGATGCCGATCTCGTCATTCTTTCCATTGCCGTTCAGATCGTTCTCCTTTACGGCCTTGAGGAACTCGTAGAGCTCGTCGGCGGTGGTCGGGCTTTCCATATCCAGCGCTTCGAGGAAATCCTTGCAGATCCATGCGCGGTTGGAGTATGCGTTGCCATAGTTGAGGTCGAGAGAGGGGACGCCATAGAGACCGCCGTTGGGGCTCTTGCAGTACTTCAGAACCTCCGCCGGATCCAGGCCCTCGCGCGCACAGGCTTCATAGAAGAACGCGCCCTGGCTGGCAAACATGTCTGTGAGATCAAGGATGTATCCATCCTTGCCGAAGGTGTTGCGCTGGCTTTCGTTCAGGATGCCCAGAAGGATGTCCGGAAGAGCCTTGCCCTGACTGTCCGCGATCTCCAGCTCAATCTGCTGTCTTCCGTCGGAGCCGTTCGGGTAGAACTTCCATTCAATCTCTACGTTCGTCCGCTGCTTCACCCAGTCGCCAATAGCCGACGTCTTCCATGATTCGTAGCTGGCATCCTGGCTTACGCCGATCGTTATCTTTGTCGGTTCCTTCAGGACGGGGATTGTACCAGGTTCGTTCACGTTGCTGTCGGTGATTGCCGCCTGAGCGACAAACGAGAAGAGCATCGCAAGGGCTGCCAGGTATGCCAGAATGGACTTCGCAGTTCGTTTCATTTTGGTTTCTCCTCCTTTTAATATAACGCCGTTTCGGCGCAAGGTACTATCCCTTCAGGGAGCCGATCATGATTCCCTGCATGAAGTATCTCTGCGCGAACGGATAGAAGCAGAGCACGGGCAGGGTGGAAATTACAATCAAAGCGTATTTGAGCACGTCGGCCAGACCCTGCCTGATCTCGTTTGACTCGGGATCCACGAGCAGGGAGTCGTCGATTGTGTTCGCGATGAGAATTTCTCTCAGGAAGAGCTGCAGCGGAAAGCGAGATCGATCCCGCAGGTAGATGAGCGCGCTGAAGTAGCTGTTCCAATGCCCGACCGCGTAGTTCAGCGCCAGCACGGCGAGAATGGCCGGAGAAAGCGGCAGGACAATCTTGAAGAAGTACCTTGTGTAGCTGCATCCGTCGATGCGGGCGGCCTCCATCAGGTCGTTTGGAATGCTGCTTTGTATGAACGTGCGCGCAAGCACCATGTTGTACACGCTCATTGCGCCGGGAAGGATCATTACCCAGAAGGTGTTGATCATGTGCAGATTGCTGATGTTCAGGTATGACGCAATCAGGCCGCCGCCGAAGAACATGGTGAAGGTGAACAGAAACATGATGAGACCGCGGAAGGGGAGCTCGCGTCTGGTAAGCGGATATGCGCAGATCATTGTTACCGAGATATTGACGATGGTACCGATGACCGTGTAAGCCAGCGTATTCAGATAGCCTGTTCCCACGTCCTTGTTGGACAGGACGGCTTTGTATCCGTCCAGCGAGAAATCCACAGGCCACAGGGAAACTCTTCCGCCCAGAACGGCGTTTACGTCCGAAAACGAGGAAACGACGATGTTCCACAGAGGAATGAATACGACCAATGCGAAGAGCGCCGTGATCAGGATCACGGAGACGGTAAGCGTTTTGTCTCCGACGCTGGGTTTGATGTGATTTCGATCTGTTTTCTGCATGTTTCGTCAGCCTCCTTACCAAAGACTGGTCTCGCTGATTCTGCGCGATATGAAATTCACGAACAGCAGCATCAACATATTCACGATGGAGTTAAACAGGCTGATTGCGGTGGAATAGGAATAATCGCTGGTGGTTACGCTGGAAATACCGACCTTGTACACATACGTGGAGATGACCTCGCTCCTAACCAGGTTCAGATCATTCTGAAGCAGATAGGTCTTTTCGAACCCGACGTTCATAATGGAGCCGGCATTCAGAATCGACATAATTGTCGCAGTCGGCAGGATGGTGGGAAGGTCGATATGTATCACGCGCTGCAGGCGGCTCGCGCCGTCGATCTGAGCTGCTTCGTGCAGATCCATCGACACGTTGGACAGTGCGGCGACGTAAATGATCGAGCTCCATCCGAGGTTCTGCCATATGCCGGACCAGACGTACAGATGCCGGAACGCGGAAGCTTTTCCGAAGAGATCCTGCGGCTGTTCGTTAGCAAGCGCCTGATACACAACGCCGTACAGACCCGTTCTGGAATGAAACACACGAAAGAGAATGCCGACCAGCACGACCGTTGAGATGAAATGCGGAACATAGGTGATTGTCTGCACGAATTTCTTGTATCGGTAGGCTGTCAGAATGTTCAGCCCCAGGGCAAAGATAATCGGCAGCGGAAATCCGGCGATCAGACTGTAGAAGGACACGAGAATCGTGTTCGGAAGAATTCGCATCAGCTGCGGAGAACGGAAGAATTTTGCGAATTGATAGATGCCCGCCCACGGAGAATTCCACAATCCCTGACTCAGTGAAAATTTGCGAAATGCGATCTGAACGCCTGCCATGGGAAAGTAGCAGAACACGATTACCCATGCAACAGGAATCAGCAGGAAGACATACAGCTCCCAGCAGGAACGCATTCTTCGCCCCAGATTTCCTCTGATATTCAACGTCCGCGGTCTAATTCTTTCGGAAAATCGATCGGCCACGGTGACACCTCCAATTCTGCAGTGCGCTGTAGTGTGGCTGACAACGGATTAAAGCAGGCCGAGCTTCTGTTCCAGTCCCTTCATATAGGCAATGTTGTGAACAAGCTTATCATAGTTTGACTCGAGTGTTGAGAAATCTTCAAAGTTGACAAAACCCTTGTAGCCGGCTTTGTCCAGCTCTTTCAGGAAATTTTCAAGGTCGTATCGACCATCCCAGATGGAACACTGGTCGGACACGTACTTGAAGGTGCCGTCTTCCTTTTTAACGCGTCGGATCTCGCCCATGTTTTTGATGTGGGTGTGCGCCAGGTATTCGCCCAGCATGTCGATGGCGAATTTCTCGTAGCCTTCCTGCAGCACGCAGCCAGTGTCGTAGATGACACCGAATTGCTTTGGGCTGTACTTTCCAATTAATCGCAGAGCGGCGGAGGCGCTGGACGAGAGACTCCCACCATGCATTTCAAGCAGAACCTTCACGTGATATTTCTTGCTGAGCTCGTTGATCTGCGAATAGCCCCATTCGGATTGCTCGAACAGTGTGCGGTAGGGGATTTTGCCGTTATAGGCCTTCGGGCTGATGCGCATAGCGCCGATTCCGGCGTCCGCGCAGGCGCGCATGACGCGTTCGGCGGTCGGAATATCGTCGCACTCGATGTAGGAACCGATGGCCGCGATTTCTATGCCGCTTTTGTCGCAGAGATCTCTGTAATACCGCGCGTTGCTGACAAACTCGTCTTCCTCAATCAGGTTCTTGTTGGCGCTCCAGAACGCGGGCAGCCGGTTCCATGCGTCGCCCATGCGTTTGCTGTTGAATACGCGCCACTCGACGCCGGAATATCCAAGCTGAGCGAGCAGGGGAGCCAGTTCTTCGCAGGTCCAGTCAGGGGCAATCAACGAGAAGATACCGTATTTGAACATGTTCATACCTCCGTATTCTATCGATTGTCTTTGTGCTGCGCGGTTTTCCTGAGAACAACTCATTCGTTAAACGGCGGATTTATGAATGCGTGTTTTAGTAAAATTTTACTAATAGCTGCATCCTGTGATCCTATTATATGACACGTGATTATAAAAGTCAATAGTGCTGACGGACTTTTCGCCTAATTTATTTTTAGTTAATTTCACGATTTTTGCGTGAATTTTAGCTGATGAAGCGAAGGAGAAGAATGCGGGTGAATGGACAGAAACGAAAAGCAAACGGGTAGGGAGATGTACGCGGCGGCGCCTTGTCTGACCTTGTTGTAAAATCCCGCGCGTCCGGAGTATGGCGGATTCCTGCCCGAAGCTCCGGACGCACAGAAACGGTGGTATGCGGTCAGCGGAACGTGCCTTCAACGTCCTTCCAATGGTTTTCAGCGTGCGCAAGGAGCTTCTCTGCGCTCTCCATGCGCATGGGGGGAAAGTACAGAAACAGCGCGTTGGAGCCGTATCGGCTTACGAGTGTGTCAATCCGCTGAATCCAGTCCTCGACGGCGCCATTATACACCTGAACCCAGAGGTTTTTACCCGCGCGCCTTGCACAGTCATAAATGTCAAACCACATTTCGTGCGTGCCATCCGGGTTATAGGAGCCGCTCGTCCATTGAAGCGCGTCAATTTCGCCAATTTCCATAAGAGCTGGAAGATGCTTTATCGCGTCTGGCCCGTCCAGATGATAAAGTACATGATCCGCATGCTTTGCCTGTTCCGCGAGCGCGGGCTGAATAAAGTGCCGGAACTGCTTCGGACTCATCATTGCCGAGAAATCGCATTGCAGCTTGACGGTTTTCCCCGTGCCCCAGATCTGAAACACGGTATAGCAGCTTGCCTTTGCGCCGTTTTCCTCACGCGCGGCGATCTCATAGAAGCTGTCGTAATAGCGGTAATACAGAGCCTGAACCTGCCGGATCCGTTCCTCGACTTCTTCCGGCTCGTCCATCATGTCGAAAATCGTGTTCTGCGCGCCGCGCAGGGAGGCGAGAACGTCAATGTTTTCCATGATGTCGGGAATCGCGAGGTAATAATCATCGCCTGCCAGCCTCCGAACGTCGCGGAAAAGCTGAATATGCTCCCTGTACCATTTGTTTTCGGGATCAAATTGAAGCGCCGGATACCCGTCCCATTCTTCTACGCACTCGCCGAACCAGACAGTTCCCGGACTGAATGTGATTTCGCTGCCCAGATAGGCCGCCATGGAACCAGGCCCGAAATCGAGGGACACGTTTGGAAAGCTGTCGGCAAGGAACGCGTGGGTCTCGGCCCAGTAGCGGTATCTTTCGGCGATGCGGGCGGCGTCGCGGTATTTGTCATACATGTCGCGCGCCTTCAGAAACGCGCTGCGCTCCGGATCGACGGCATTCGGTTTCTCGGCAACGATGCACATCAGAGGAAGGCCGGTCAGGCTTCGATTCCAGTATGCGTTCCATCTCTGCTTTGTCTGTTCCCAGTTCACCTTATTCAGCATAGAAATCCCTCCTGTTTTCGGCGGTAAATATGCGATAGGGGATGCGGTTTCCTTTCTCGTCGACCAGCGCCTTTTCTTCGTCCTTCCAGAAGAACGTACGAAGCGTGTATTCGCCGTTTTCATATCCATAGCCGTCGCCGGCGTCGGAATACATTCGAAGCATGCCGTCACGTCCTGGGAATACCCAGTATACGGGCGTTTGCGCGAACGCTTCGCGTGCGCAGCCGGCGGCGCCGACAACCGGCAGTATGGTTCCGGCCTTTATGAACACGGGCAGGGTATCCAGCGGCGCGTCGGCACGGTAACGACCGCCGCGCGTGCGAATGCCCGTCGCGAGCTCATACCAGTCGTCCTCCGGCAGCCAGACGTCCCGGCTGCGCGCTCCGTACGCTGTTACAGGGCAAATGAGCAGATTGTCGCCGAACAGGAACTCGTCGTCCGTATTGACGGCGGTTATGTCGTTTGGGTACCGGAACCCCAGCGGTTTCATGAGTGTACCGCCCTCAAGCGCGAGAAGCCCCGCGAGCGAATAAATGTATGGAAGCAGCCGGTATCGCAGAGCGTTATGGCGCAGTACGGCTGCGTACTCTTGTCCTTCAAGATTGGTGAGTTCTCTTCGAATATCCGTACCATGTCCCCGGAAAATCGGGAGGAACACGGCGTATTCGTACCAGCGAACAAACAGTTCGCGATATTCCGGGTCAGCCCAGCCGTTGTCAAACTGCCCGTCCCAATACCACGGCTTTCCTTTTTTGACAAAGAAGCCGCCAATGTCCTGCGTCCAGTAGGGCATGCCGGAAGCGCTCATATCCAGACCGACGGTGATCTGCTGTCTCAGCGTATCCCAGCCCGCGGAAATGTCGCCCGACCACAGAATTGTCCCCAGACGCTGCTGCCCCAGCCATGCGGAGCGGGTAAGGTTTGTCACGCGCCTGTCGAGGGAGACGCTTCGCTGTCCTTCCCACATGGTCAGCGCATGGTAGAACGCGTACGCGTTTCCGTTGTCGGCGCCGATGGCGTCCGCAGCGGTGCGGCAGGTTTCGCAGTACACCTCGCTGTCCTCCGGCTTTTCCTCATGCGACCATTCGCTTGTCCAGGGTTCGGAGGAATCGCACCACCACGCGTCTACGCCGGAATCAAAAAGTCCCTCCTTCGCCTGCCGCCAATACAGTGCGCGCGCGCACGGGTCGAGTGCATCGTAGAGCGCGCCGCCGGGCAGAAGATGTCCCGCGGCCTTCATTTCGGCGTTGTTGGCCGTGCGGGGGTTTGTGTTTGGCCAGATGGAAACCATAAGGCGCGTATCAAGCGCGTGCAGCTGAGCTGTCAGGCCTGTCGGATCGGGGAAGCGCGTTCTGTCGAATTCCTTTTGTCCCCATTGTCCATCGGGCCATGAACACCAGTCGAGCACGATGGCGTCCAGCCCGATTCCTGCGTTTCGATATTGCCGCGTTACGGCGAGCAATTCGTCGGCGCTTTCATACCGTTCCTGCGATTGGATGTAGCCGAAGGCCCACGACGGAAGCAGGGCGGGCTTTCCTGTCAACTGATGATAGCCTTTCACGACGGATTCGCAGTCGCCGGGAATGACATAGTAATCCAGCTCTTCGACGGCGGAGTAATACAGGAAGGCGGCGTTTTCTGCGGTGCCGTCGAAAATGAACGGACATCCGCAATCGGTGAGAAGTCCGTATCCGGCCGTTGAGACGAAAAACGGCAGAGCGATGCTGCGGTTCATCTGGCAGAGATACAGCCTTCTCCCGCGCAGATTGGCGCTGCCCTTTTCGGGCTGTCCGAATCCATAGATAGCCTCTCCGGCATCCAGCACAAAGGGAAGGCGTGCACGAAACAGAGACTTGTAGTCTCTCCGCTGCGCTTCCCGTACGCGGGTCTTTACGCCGTCCGCTGTCTGGATGTGCTCGAGCTCGACAGCGCTGGTTCGATCAATCACCTGCGCGTCAAAAGCTTCCAGCGTCCGCAGTCCATTCTCCCGAAACAGCGCGTTTCCTGCTCGGTCAAATGTTTCGAGAACGCCGTCGCACATGGAAACGCGTGCGCACAGTCCTGCGGTGTGAACGTATAGAAAGCGGCTGTCCTCGTCGATACGGACTGGCTTTCGCACGGTTCGGTTTATGAGATACGGACTCGGCGTATCCGCGAACGCGTCGCGTCTGGTGAATGTGACCCGCAGAATTCCGTTTTCCATTTCCATCAGACGCAGATGGCCATATTCGCTCCTGAGGAAGACGGAGGTTTCCGTTACTGTGACTTCCGTCAGGTTTCGACCCGGTCTGTGCGATGCGACGAGCATTTGCAACCCTCCCTTATCGGTAATCCTGTATTTGTGGTGGAAGCTACGGAGCTCCTTTTCCAGAATGCCTGTAAACCTGCCAGCCCATGTAGTTGCCGAGCGCTTCTTCCAATACGTCGGCGCACAGGGACTGGGACAGCGCCACGTGATGCTCAAAGCCGTTCCGGGCAATATAGTGCATAAGTCCGTTCAGGTCGGGCACGCGGCAAACCGCCACGCCGCCGAAGGTCGGCAGCGGATCGTCCGTAAATTCGCCCTCTCCCAGATAGCACCGGATGATCCCGTTCTCGTCATCCGTCGCCACCTTGAGGAAGGTCATTCCGCTCGCGCGCACGCGTCCCTTGAGCGCGCCGAAGCTTACCTCGCGCCCCAGTGTAGTGGCGAGAATGTCCAGCTCGCCAATCTCAGGCTTTTCGCGGAAGGCGCATGCAGGGTAATTTGAGCAATGGACGTTGATGCATTTATCGGGGGCGTCCCCGTAATTGTTGTTCCAGTCCTGATAAATCGGCGGAACGCCGCCGGCGTGCAGGAGCGCCAGCATGCTGACCGCACCCATGACGTCGGTTTCACAGGCGCTGGGACGGCCGTTTTCGCTCATCATGCTCATTGCGAGACAGGCGGCGCAGCCGTAGTTTGCTTCGATGGTATTCCAACACTGAATAGCGCTGGCAGTGCAGCGGTGCGCGTCCATCCAGTCGTTCAGAGCAAGGCATAGCCTCGCCTGCCGGATCAGTTTTTCATCGGAAATTCCGGGCGAAATATTTCCATAGGCGCGAATTTCTTCAACCTTTGCCTGTATCCGCGCGTCGTCATGTATCCGCGCAATGTCCGCCAGAATCTCGCTGAAATCCTCTGTCTCCACGGTTATGCCGCTTTTCTGCAAAAGCTTTTCACTGTATCGCACGGTTCGGAACGGCATTACGCGCGCGCCGATCTGCACGATGCGCGCGTTTCTCAGCGCTTTTACTACGGCGCAGATTCGGGCAAAACGCTCGACGTCGCGATGGAATTCATTTCCGTCAACCGGACAGGTGTGGCGGGTGGTCAGCGTGTACGGAATTCCCTGCTGGCGGAGATTGTTGCACAGGCTCAGTTTTCCACAGAACGCGTCGCGCCGGTTTTCCAGCTGAAGCTGGTCAAAATCATCGTCGCACGCCTGCACCAGCACCGGACAGGTAAGCCCGCTTTTCTTTATTGCGTCGGAAACGCCGGTTTCCTCTCCAAAGTTTGGAAGGCATACGAGGATGCCGTCAATTTTCCGGGCGTGTCGTCTGAACAGCTCCGCACATTTTTCGGCTTCCTCATAGGTCATGGTTTCACCCATGAAGGTGTCCTCGGGGGAAAGAGCGACGTACGTATGTCCCCATTCTTTAAGGCATCGAAGCAGCTTTTCACGTGCGGTGCGCACCAGATGATCCGGGAAAAAGCTTCTGTTGCTGATGATAACGCCGAATGTTGCCATGGATTTTCACAGCCCCTTCCGATTTACAATCCGACTGACTGCGGAACGCCAGTTATTCATGAGCGCGTCGCGTGTCTGCTCGTCGATCGTTGGCGTATATCGACGAGTGGACGGCCTGTCGGCGGTTTCGCGCGTGAACAGCCCGGCTGCAAAGCCGGCCATATACGCGGCGCCGAGCGCGCTGGTTTCCGTTTCGTCGGAAGCGTTGATTTCGCAGCCAAGCAGGTTTGCCTGTATGCGCATGAGGGTCTCGTTTTTGCAGCCCCCGCCGTCCGCGCGTACAAGGCTGACGCGTCGTCCCGAAAGCCGTTCCATTTCTCCGATGACGTCCGCGTTTTGATAGGCCATACTTTCGAGCGCGGCGCGCGCCATATGCATCCGCGTGGTGGAGCGATTGATCCCGATAAAGGCGGCGCGGGCCGTTTCGTCAAAGTATGGCGCGCCTATGCCTGAAAACGCGGGAACCAGATACACGCCTCCTGTATCGGACACACTCTGCGCCAGCGTTTCGATCTCAGACGGAGAAGCGGCCATGCCGGCTTCCTCGCACAGCCATACGAGGGTGTCGCCCGAATGCGTAATGTTGCCTTCGAGCGCATAGCTTACACGTCCGTTATGACTGTATGCGATCGTGGTTGAAAGTCCGCGACCGGATGGGTATGGATGACTTCCGGTATTCATCATTACCGATGAGCCGGTGCCATAGGACGTCTTGACGGAGCCCTCCTGCGTACAGTTTTGACCGAATAAGGAAGCGTGGCTGTCGCCCATCACGCCGAGAATCGGCAGACCGGATGGAACGCCCTTCGCACAGGTAAACCCGAAGAAGGCGTCCGAGGGCAGAACCTCCGGCAGGCAATGCGTGGGAATTTCAAAAAGGCGCATAAGCGCAGGATCGAATGTCTGCGTATGGATATGAAACAGCTGCGTACGGGAGGCGTTGGTTATATCGGTTGCGAAGGTTTTTCCCTCTGTAAGTCTGTATATGAGATAGCTGTCGATCGTTCCTATGCAAAGATCGCCGCTGTCGGCAAGAGCGCGGAGCCGCGCATCGCGTTGAAAGGCGAACGCGGCCTTTGCGGCTGGGTAGTACGCGCTGAGCGCAAGGCCGGTCGTCTGCCTGATAGATTCTGCGTGCGGGCGGAGCGCGTCGCAGACGCTGGCGGCGCGCACGTCCTGCCAGACAATGGCGCGGCGGGCTGGCAATCCGGTCGCGCGGTGCCAGAATGCCGTAGTTTCCCGCTGATTGGAAATGGCAAGCGCCGCAATTTCGCCTGCGGCGACGCCGTCCGTCACGGTTTCGATGCAGGAAACCACGTTCTGATAGATTTCCTGAACGTCCTGCTCGGAAAAGCCCGCGCCCTCTCTGAACTGCGTGTGCGCGGCGGAGGCACGGCGCAGGATCCGTCCTCGGTTGTTTACAAGCATAACCTTGCTTGCGGATGTGCTCTGGTCGATCGCAATGATGTATCGCTTCATTTTCCTCTCAACCCCTCGCGCACATGCTCGGCAATGCCGTGCGCATCCAGACCATAATGTGCAAATACCTCGGCGGACGTGCCAGTGTATACCTTTTCATCGGGAAGCCCGAGAATCTTCATGCGGGTTGGACAAAGCTCCGCGAGCGTTTCGGCGACCGCGCCCCCTAAGCCGCCGCTGCGGGCATGCTCTTCCACAGTAACGACAAAGCCTGTCGCCGCGGCTTCGATGATGGCTTCGCGGTCGAGGGGTTTTATTGTGAACATATCATAGACGCTTGCGTCGATGCCATCCCGCGCAAGCAGCTCGGCGGCTCGGAGCGCGTGATGCACGGTTTCCCCGCAGGCGATGATGGAGGCATCCGCTCCGCTCCTGAGCAGAACGGCGCGCCCCGGCGTAAAGCCTGTGCCGGGGCTGTATATTTCAGGCACAGGGCCGCGTCCCATGCGTACATACGCCGGCTTTGGGGATTTTGCCAGATAATTCGTAAGGGAGCGCATCTGCACGGCGTCGGCGGGCAGATAAACCTCCATATCCGGAATCGCGCGCATCAGCGCAACGTCCTGCGTTGAATGATGCGTGGAACCAAGCGCGCCATAGCTGACGCCGCCGGATACGCCGATGATTTTCACATTTGTGCGACTGTATGCGACGTCAACTTTGATCTGTTCCGCGCTGCGCATGGAATAAAAGCACGCCGGGCCGCAGACAAACGGTCGCAGACCCGCGTTTGCGAGACCTGCCGCCATGCCGACGGCGTCCTGCTCCGCAATTCCGCATTCGATAAACTGGCCTGGAAGAAGCGCCGCGAAATCGCCGAGCGTCACGCTGCCGCGACTATCGGTAGCAAGCGCAAAAAGCGTTCGATCCATCTGCGCGAGACGGGTCAGCTCATCGGTAAACGCGCCGCGTACGGTGCTGCCTGTCATTCAAACGCCACCTCCGTTATGCCGAGATTTCTGTAAGCCTCGGCAAGCTGTGTTGAATCCGGAACCTTATGGTGCCATGCGGCCTGATTTTCTGCGCAGGGAAGCCCTTTTCCCTTGACTGTGTGCGCGATAAGGCAGTGCGGCTGGCCAGATGGTCTTGAGGAAGCAAAATAGTCTCGGAGCGCCTGAACGTCGTTACCGTCCGCTTCGCATACGTCCCAGCCAAAGGCTCGCCATTTGCCAGCGAGATCGCCCATGGCCATGACCTCCTCGGTTGATCCGCTTATTTGCAATCCGTTTCGATCGACAATCGCCCATAAATTGTCCAGTCTGTAATTCGCGGCGGCCATTGCGGCCTCCCAGATGCTGCCCTCCGCCAGCTCGCCGTCTCCCATGACGACATAGCATCGAAATGCCGCGCCGGTTCGCTTTGCGCCTAAGGCGGCGCCCGCGGCCACCGGCAGACCGTGTCCCAGCGCTCCCGTGCATACTTCAACGCCCGGAACGCGATTGTTCGGGTGTCCGATCAGCCGCGCGCCGGCACGGCTGAATTCGCAAAGCTCCGCCCGCGGGAAGAAGCCCAGATCCGCGAGCAGCGCGTAATAGGCTTCGCAGGAATGCCCTTTGCTCAGGAAGAAGCGGTCTCTTTCCGGCGCGTCGGGTCTGTCGGGAAAGACGTTCATCACATCGGCATACAGCACGGTCAGTATGTCGGCTACGCTCAGCGCTCCGCCGGTGTGTCCGGTTCCCGCATCATGGATCATCTTCAGGGCTTCCGCCCGCACGCGTGAGGCGAGCTGAATCATATCCTTCGTATCCACTTGGAATCCTCCTTTGCAGCATTCAAATCTCTACATCAAATGCCGTCGTGTAGCGTATCTCGAGCGTGTCATCGGGGTTGAAGCGAAGCGGAAGCCAGATATGGCCGCAACGAGAGAAGTCCGCCGTGTTGTGCCTTTCGCACATGAAAATGGGCGTGTGCTTTTGCGTTGTAAAAATAAAGGTTCCCTGAGAACGGAAGGTTGTGTGCTCGTCGTCGCCGACGCATGGGTCGCCCATGTCGCGCCAGTGTCCCATGATCGAGTCAGCCATAAAATATTTCGCCTGATTGTAGGCCCAGCCGGTAAGACCGGATGTAATCATGTAGTATTTTCCGTTGTGTTTTATCAGGCAGGGCGCCTCGCGGGCGTCCGCGGCGTCGACGCGAAGGAATTCGTCTGTCGGGGAGAGGTAGTCTTCTGAGAGCCGGACGATATGCAGGCAGCGCTCGAAGGGCTGAAGAACCGGGTGAAACTCCGTGCTGACCTGCCGGTCGTAGATGAAATATGCAGAACCGTCGTCGTCCTGAAACAGCGTGCAGTCTCGAACAAGTCCTTTGCTGTCAATCGGACGGCAGGTGCAGAGAAACTTATACTGCCCGTTTACGGTGTCACAGACGGCGATACCGGCTTCGGCGGTTCCTTCCGTGAAGCCGTGGTCGCCGGGGGATGCGACGTAATGACACCAGAGCACGTACTTTCCGGTGCGTCTGTTATACAGGATCTTTGGACGTTCAAAGCGCATGGGAGCTCGAAGAAGATGGTTTTCCGCCGAGCAGGAGAGAATGACGCCCTCATATGTCCAGGATGTGAGATCGTCAGACGCATACATGACTACGCCGGTGTCGGTGACCTGCCCGCCCTTTCCGCCGGAAGCAAAGGAAAGAGGACGCAGACGCAGCCCATACCAGTGGTATTTGCCGTCGGCATAGATGATTCCGCCATCGCTGGCGTTTATGGGGATTCCGTCCGTATCGAGCATAGGTGTAAATGCGTCCAGCGTGCCATTCGCGATCGTGCGAAGCAAGAAGATCACCTCCGGTTTTATGTGCATTCTGAAAAACGGCGGTCAGGTCTCGTGCCGCTCCCGTCCGTGCGTCCTTCCGGTGGAAAGAACGCTCTGTCTTTCAACGGTCGAAACAGACATGCGGATACGCTGATAGACCTTCTCGTCATTTTCGATCATATCAATCAGCCGATCTACGGCGATCATGCCCAGCTGCTGCTTATCTACCCGTATCGTTGTCAGCGCTGGCTCCGCAACGAGACACAGAGGCATATCGTCCATTCCGACGATGGATACGTCTGAGGGCAGCTTATACCCGGCCTGCTTCAAGGCCATTGACGCTCCGATTGCCATAATATCATTGCCGGCAAAGAACGCGGTGGGAAGCTGGCCGCCGTCCCTGAGCCATTGCGCCATGTCGCGCGTTGCGCCTTCCATTGTCGGCTCAACCATTACATGCTCCGCGCACGAAAGATCGGCTTCCGACAGCGCTGTAAGCAGGCCGGAGAATCGATCCTTCATGTTGTTGAACGGGAGAAAGGAATCGATAAACCCGATGCGCCTGTGTCCCTTTGAAATGAGCAGCTTGCCAGCCTGGTATCCGGCTTCACAGTTGTCGATACTGACCGAGGAAAAAGACTCAAACCGGAAATCGCTGTCCAGAAGCAGCACCGGACTCGAAGATTTTCTGTATGGCGCAAGATCGTCCGCGTCCATTTCGGTTGCCAGAAGAAGAATGGGCATATCCGTGAGCGCAGAGATGTCGTCGCCCGCGTTCACGCGATTGATCAGCAGATCATAGGAGCGCCTGCGGCACTGCTCCTGCACGCCATCGATCAGCTGGGAGAAAAAAGCCGTGTCCATAACGACTTTGCCGTGCTTTCTGTATATGACAAAGCGAATGCCGTGGCGTCGATCTTCTTCGCCGGACAGATAACCCATTTTTATTGCCAGATTTCGAATTTCGTCGGCTTTTTCGGGATTCAGCCGGTTTTTGCGATTGAGCGCGTTCGAAACGGTGGCTGTGGATACGCCGGCTGCCTTGGCAATGTCACTGAGTCTGACCTTGTTCATTTTTAGACCTCCCGATTCTGTGTAGACATATTGTAATATGTCGGACGGAAAGAATCAATAGCGAAAGTTAAAATTAACACAATTAATTTTAATGTATATCGCTGAGAGAGAATTCATGCGGGCGGTCTATGAGCGGAATGACCGCTTCGAAGGCCATGAAAACGGAAGAATCCGCCGACTAATTGCACATACTATGAGAAGACGGCAGGCATCCATACAGCTAAAAATTTATGAAATATTTCGCTGATATGATAAATTATCGCTTGAATGGCATTGACAGATGACTTGATGCAATGTAAAATGTAATCAACCGCGTATGACACGAAGTATAAAAAGAAGCGAGGCGATAAATGTATGCCCACGAAGCTGCCGAGAGAAATGACAGGGGCGGAGCTGAATTCCATGCTCAAGAGCAGCGTTAACTTCAAGAGTCTGGGAGGTATGCGCGTACCGGGATTGAAACTCTCGGAGGATGATCTGAAATGGTGGCGGGACGCAAAAATCGGCATGTTTATTCACTGGGGGCTGTATTCGCTGCTTGGACGAGGCGAATGGGCATACTTCAACGAGAAAATTCCGGAGGAAGAATACGCTGCGTTGGCAGGGCAGTTTCAGCCGCAGGACTTTTCGACGGATGAATGGGCGGAAACGGCGCTGGATCTGGGCGCTCGATATGCGGTTATGGTAACCCGACATCATGACGGCTTTGCGTTGTGGGACAGCCCCGGAAGCTATCGCGGCTTTACGTCCATGAACGCGGCGGCCCATCGGGATTTCGTCAGGGAATATACGGATTCGTGCCGAAAATACGGACTGAAAACGGGCTATTATTATTCGCCGATGGATTGGCGCTTTCCCGGGTATTTTGATCCGGTAGGCCTGAAAGACAATGCCCTGCTCATGAAAAAACAGTGCTACGCACAGGTAGAGGAGCTGGTTACACGATATGGAACGCCGGATATTCTGTGGTATGACGGCGGCTGGCTCGCTCATAAGGGCAGCGATACCTCGTCGAGCTGGTTCTGGGAACCGGATAAGCTGAACGCTATGGTGCGCGCACATGCGCCGAAGGTGATTATCAACCCTCGTTCCGGCTGGGAGGGGGACTTTTACTGCGACGAAGGCTCTCATGAGGTCGGAGGAAAGCTCATTCCTGTACCATGGGAGAAAAATCTGTGCCTGTGCTCCGGCGCCAGCTGGGGATGGATGCCGGAGGATCCGGTTCAGCCCCTTGATTGGCTGATTCGAATGCTTGTAAATGTAATCTGCAGGGATGGCAATATCCTGTGGAATATTGCGCCCGACAGAAATGGAAAGCTTTCCGATGAGATTCACATGCGTATCCATGAATTCGGCACATGGATACGACAGCATGGCGAAGCAATATATGGAACGCGCGGCGGCCCGATTGATCCGGTGGACAAGGTGTTTGGAGCGACGTTCCGCGAGAATATCGTATACCTGCATATCCTTGACCCCGAACGCTTTTCCGGAATGCCCATCCATCTTCCTGGAAAGGTTCTTTCCGCTGCAACCCTGGACGGAACCCCCGTTCGCCGGGCCGAAACAGACGTCGGAGTCAGCCTGTCTCTCGAAGGCCTGCCGCCCGAAACGGACACGATCCTGCGAGTAACGCTGGATCGAAAATGTGAAGCCGCCGTATCAGACGTGTATTTTACAGGGAAGGCGTGAGAGAGATCCTCGGAAGAGCTGAGTATTTGAGAGAAATATGCTCGACGGATACGTACGCGCGAGATACCGGCACGCGCTGCATGAACCTGCCCAGTGCAAAAATCGTAAAGAAGGGCGCGGGCGAGCTGCGACATAAGGCGACAGTGAAGCTGTTTGAAAGCGGCGAATACACGCTGTCGGCGTATCTGAAGACGACCGGTCTAACCGTTACCAGCGGCTATAAGGGTGCCTTCCTGCGAGTGACCGCAAATGGCACCGTCTACGAAAGCCGTCCGGCACTCAGCAGCACGGCGGACAGGGGCATTGGCACGTTTGCTTCCGGCTGGGAACGCCTGAGCGTCTGCTTCCCGTTTGAATACGGCGAAGATACTTCCGTGGCGATCGAGCTTGTTGTGACGCGAAGTCGGGCACGCTGTACTGGGGCTGTCCGCAGGTGGAAAGCGGGCGAATGGCGAACGCGTTCAACCTTGTAACCGACGGCGACTTCAGCCTGACGACGAACAACACCGCCGCGTCGACGACGCGACTGTTCCCGAAGCAGTGGAAGGTGACGGGCAACGGTGTGAGCACGTCCACGCTGAATTGTATCGTGACCGACCGAGCGGTGAACGGCATGCCCGATTCCGTCAGCGGCAACGCAATGCGGCTGACCTGTAAGCCGTCCGCGACGGACGTATACATCGCGCAGGACATCAATGCTCGTGGCGCGAAGGGCGACGTATTTACCGTCAGTGGCTGGTGCAGCTCTCTGAGCGTGGCGAGCGGCTATTCCACCTTCCAGCCGAGAATCGGCGTTCGGTTCCGTACAGATGCGGGTAATGTCTATTCTGGTTGGCAGCGCTTCAATTTTAGCACGAATCGAAGCGGTTGGAACTGCATCTCCGCGCAGGTAGCGGCGCCGAAGGACTTCTATTCCATCCAGATCGGCGTGTTCTACGGACGAAATGCGAACACGGGTATGTTCTCACATATCAGCCTGA